>Ga0307470_10000124_pt1 | contig 52863 bp, 41 predicted proteins | sample atmos_gasesAM3C__FD_204565 | JGI IMG/M metagenome (GOLD analysis project Ga0307470, IMG submission 204565) | Hardwood forest soil microbial communities from Morgan-Monroe State Forest, Indiana, United States - atmos_gasesAM3C_05 | ecosystem: Environmental > Terrestrial > Soil > Temperate forest... | reverse complement strand
GTACGATATTGGCGAATCACCTCCCCGGCTCCTCACACGACTCGTAGTTACGAGCCGAGCAGTGCCCGACCCGCGGCCACAAACCGCGGGTCGGATTTTATTACGGAACGGTGCGAGCCGCGTCCGGCGATCTGTTACAGAGCGCGAACGTCGGGGGAGCGATCCAGATAGCACGCAGTTAGCTCAGCTCTAAGCCGAGGGTTTACGACACGGAATTTGTGATCGAAGAAAAACACCTCTGGCCGTGAGTTGCCGGCTCTGTCGCCCGCTAAAGCGGGCTCGAAATTGGGGGCCGTCCCGAAACCCCCGGTTGAAACCGGGGGCTACGATCTCTCGCCGGCTCCGCCGGCGAAGACGCGGCTTAAGCCTCAGCTAACCCGGCTGACCCTCGGCCAACCGCAGTTCGTCCAGCTCTCAGACAAGGTTTTCGAAAGTCCCTCTCCCCTCGCTGAAAAGCGCTTGAGGAGAAGGGCACTCGATGCCGGCGAAGCCGGCTCGAGATCGTAGCCCCAGGTTTCAACCGGGGGTTTTCGAGGTCGCCCCAAATCGCGAGCCCGCTTTAGCGGGCGACAGATTCCGAGGTGTGACCTTCTATTACGACACCGCATTTTCGATCTGCGAGGCCTCCGTACGCCGCCGCACACTCTGCGCCGGATCGCTCCAGTGCGGCGGCGGCCACGAGCATCAGCGCGATCGGATCATCGAGATCGATCGGCATCAGATGGATACTCCGCGGAGGCCGAGGCTCCGCTTGAACCCGCCGTTCGGCCCGCTTCGCGCGCGGCCATGACTTCCTCACCGAACCGTTGCAGCTCACGCGTCGCACGACGCAACTTCGTTCGGACTTCGTCGGCGTGACGGAGCATCCCGTCAACTTCGGTGCGCGTCAGCTCCATGGCTTCAGTGTAACTCGACGGGCACCGGACTATTCCGAGACCGATCCTTGCGCGAGAAGGACCCCGAACGACCGAAGAACGAAGGTGTGGCCCTACTTGTTGCACCTTCGTATCGAGTAGGTACAAGATCGCTCACTCGAATGCAGGGCGCTCCCGCCGGCGCCGTGCCCGGCGCGGAGTGACGGGAATCGCCGCTCGCGTGCGGCGGCCAGTAACAAGTCCTTCAGCCGCGAGCGTGTGGCCTCTTCCAGTTGACGCCAGCCAGTTCCGACCCAGCTCGGCTTCATACGGCGGGTCCAAGAATGAAACGCGCGCGTTCCCGGCGCAGCATCTGGAAGGGTGTCATGAAACCGATGCCGAGACCGATGCAGGCATCTGGAATCTTGATCTTTCGGGTGGTAGCGGATGGCACTTCGTGAGTGACGACCGTGTGCTGTCCGGCGAGAGCCTGCGCCACGAGATAGTAGTCCGCGATCTGGAGAAAGGTGGTCACGGCTGCCTGATCGTATCGATTCCCTGTTGCCCACTCGCTGACAGCGGCGAGCGACGGGAACGATGTCGCCTCAACCGCGAGAAAAAACGACGGATCTCGTTGATCGATCCACTCTGCAAGGTCGTCTTCAACCGCCAACACTTCATCCCGCACCTTCTCAACGCTGAACATGATCCCCTCGGCCTGCTTTTCGACGAGCCAATCCCAGAACGCCGGGCAGAAATCGAGGCCGTAGTGAAGGTTCTTCGCGGCGATGAAGACGTTCGCGTCGAGAAGGTACGCCATCAGACGACGAGCCCCAGATTGCGTCCCAGTTCCTCGAACGTTGCCATCTTCTTAAAGCCAAGCAGACGGAAAGCCTCGGTGAACGAAGAGCGGCCTTCGAGCGTGCTGACCACGAGCGCACGCGCGAAGCGCTTGCTGGCGCGCGCGCCGAGGGTCAGATAGAAGTTGCCGCCGCTACCCGCGGAGAGCGCGCGCAACCGCTCGACTTCGTTGTCGTAGGCTTCGTGGAAGCGCGCAACATTCAATCCTGCGTCGCGCATGCGGCGCAGAATCACGAGCGTGCTCACCTTGAAGCGGCGCGCCAGCCGATCCATCTCCGTGCGCAGGTCAGCGTCTCGATCGTAGTCGTTCTGAAAGACATCGAGCGGGACGAGCAGTTCGGCGGCTACTTCGTTGCACCAACGCTCGATGCGATTGTCCGGGAGCTCGCTGGCTTGCGCATCGGAGACTGCAGACTCGCCGAGCCAGATATGCGCGAGCTCGTGCGCCAGCGTGAACATCTGCGCACCTTTCGAGTCGGAGCCATTGAGAAACACAAGCGGCGCCAGCGAGTCCGCCAGAGCAAAGCCGCGGAACTCCTCCGGATCGAGCTTTCGCCGATTGTTGCTGCCCACCACACCGCTGACCATGACCATCACGCCCGCGGCATCCGCCAACTCGATGAACCGCCGAAGGGCATCGGTCCAGGTCGGGATACGCCGTCGTTCGTCGAGGTCGAAGCCGATGGCCTCGCGGATCTGCGCCGCGGCCAGCCGCGTATCAGTCGTGACGCTCACGGAACCAACGGCGGCCGTCGGCCGCTCGCCGATGGACCGCGCGAACTCGCGATACCACTCCTGCCTCTGCTGACAGAGGTGAATCGTATCCAGCAGATCAGGAGTGGGACGGACGAGGTGCCGGCCGGCGACGGTCCGGAAATCGGGGATCGGCATGCGCTCCACGGGCGGAGCTGAGAGAAAGAAGTAGCCGATGGGCGCATGCGTGGCGTTCGCAAAACCCTCGAGCTGCTTCAGCGTCGGCTGGACTTCTCCCTGTTCCCACGCGTCGAGCCGCGGAAAACGCTCCGCGAGCGCCGCAGGCTCGATCATCGATCGCTCGCGCGCCCAACGCAACAACTCCGGTTTGACCTCGACTCGCATCATGAACTGTTCCGCAGCAGCCAATGATGGCCCGAAAACGCCGCTGCGTCACCTCGGGAGATCAGGATCAGCTCGCGATGGCTTCCCGCGGCCAAGTCCTGATGCGCGATAAGGCGAACGGGTTTCATCGTGGTGCGTCTGTCCACCCGACGGCGGCAACGGAGTTACGAGGAGTCAGGCCTAAGGCGTTGGAAAGCGTTGAGATCCTGACGCAGCGCCAGTACACTGACGGCACAACACCATTATTGCTATGGCATCGCCAAAGGATCCCTTCGACGCCGCCGCCTCCGCGCTCGGGTATGCCTACCAGTGGCGGTCAGGTCTACTGCTGCTCTTGCGCGGCATGCGTGCAAACCTGGGCTGCCGCTTGACGATTGAACGCATCGACGATCTCTCGCTCGAGGCGGACACCGCCCAACTCTTCCAGACCAAGAGACACAGACCTGGAACGGGTTCGCTCTCGGATGCAAGCGAAGATGTGTGGAAAACTCTTCGCGTTTGGAGCGCACGTGTTGCGGATGCGGGCCTCGATCCGCTCACCACAACGTTCGCGCTCGTGACAACGACCGAAGCGCCTGGCGGAAGCGCGGCATCGCTTCTTCGAGAGGATCTCTCTCGCGACCCGGAGGCTGCTGAAAAGCAATTCGTCGAAACGGCGAAATCCTCAACGAATGTCGCAAACCGCGCCGCATACGATGCGTTCCTCGCGCTCGACCAGACGAAACGCGCAGGAATGCTTGCGAATGTATACGTCCTTGATGGACACGAAGACATCGAAGAGATTGGGAAGTCGATCGAGCACGAAGTCTTGTTCGCGGCCGAAGCACAGCACCTCTCGAGCTTTCGAGAACGCCTCGAAGGATGGTGGTTCGATCGAGTGGTCGTGCACCTGGTCGACGACGAGCGGACGCCAATCGAAGCCGAGGAATTGAACGTGAAGATCGGCGATCTTCGCGAGCAATACCATCGCGACAGCCTGCCAATCGACTTCATTCTGGCTGAGCCGGATACAATCGATTCGAAGAACGACACTCGGCTCTTCGTGTCCCAGCTCAGGCTCATCGCGGTGAACAACAGCCGCATCGAGGCTGCAATCCGTGATTACTACCGGGCGTTTGAGCAGCGTTCGCTGTGGATCCGGGAGGACCTGCTCCACATCGGAGAGCTCGATACATACGAGCGTCGCCTCGTCGAGGAGTGGCGCCGGTATCGCGCGGTTTTGGAGGACGAACTGGGTCTCGAAACTGACGCCGAGAAGGTGGAGTTCGGACGCCGCTTCTATCGATGGATGGAACTCGAAGCGAAGTTCCCGATTCGGCCGCGATGCGAAGAGCCGTATGTTATGCGCGGGTCATACCAGATCCTCGCTGATGGAAGCCGCATCGGATGGCACCCGGAGTTTCTTGCGCGACTCCAGCAGGTAATGGTGGAAGCGAGATGACCGGCTTCGCCTGGGAAACACGGTCGCACGAAGAGCGCGCTCTGCTGAACCCCGCCTACGGCGGACAACTGCTTCTCATAGCCGCGGCCGAGTACGGCGAGACGGGCTTTCCGTTCCCGCTCTCGTTTTTCGTTCTTCCGCTCGTCCTTCACAAGAAAACGCGGGAAGTGCTGCCCAGCACGATCCGCACATCAATTCCCATGTGGCTTCAGCGAAATCCTGATGTCAAGGTCGGGTTCGACGAACGTGTCGAGAAGACCATCCCCGTTACACGGGAGGCGGTCGCCTTCCTGATACGACAAGGGAAACTCGAGGTGCTTACGGGTGGAAACCTCCGCGTCCGCGATGCGCTCAAGCCAGATAAAGACCGCGGGAGCAAGGAAATCAAGGAACCACTTCTCAAGGCCCGCTTTGTCGGCCGATGGTTCCAGCGAGCCGGCACGCCTGCGACCGTCTTCGCTCTTTTTGGGATTCGTCCGTGACCATGCAGATCCGTCGAATGATTCTTTACAGCCGTTCCGGAGAGACACGAGAGATCGTGTTCAAGCTGGGCGCCGTAAACATTATTACGGGAAGCTCGAAGACGGGGAAATCAGCGGTTATCGAGATCATTGATTACTGCCTCGGAAGCGATGAATCGGCCATCCCCGAGGGCATCATTCGGTCGAGTGTCGCATGGTATGGACTCGAACTCCAGTTTGACGATACGCGGATGTTCGTCGCGCGGGAAGCACCCGCAGCGGGGCATAAATCCAACACGAACGTCTATCTCCAAGTCGGCGCTGAAATCATTCCCCCGTCGCTCGCGTCACTCGCGCCGACAACTAACCACCGCGCTCTCATTGAATACCTTTCGCTGAAGCTCGGGATCGTCGAGGTTCCCTCAGAGCCGCCCGAGGTGTCCACCCGCCTTCCCCTTCAGGCGACGCTTAGGCACGCATTGTTCTTTAATTTCCAACGACAGGACGAGATCGCGAATCGACGCCTGCTCTTCCACCGACAAGGTGAGGAATTCGTCCCGCAAGCCATCAAAGACACGCTCCCGTACTTCATCGGAGCGATCCACGACGATCGGCTCAACAAGCGGATTCAACTCCGCGCGCTCCGCATGCAGGTTCGGGACGGCGAGCGCGAACTCGCGGAGATTGATCTCGTCGCACAGGCGCGGAGCGAACGTGGTCAGAAACTCGCCGCTGAGGCCGAAGACGTCGGCCTCGTCGAAGCCGCCCCGCGACGTGCCTCCGCCGAAACTCTTCTGCAGCTCCTCCGCACAACGCAAGCGTGGACGCCGACCGCGGCCGCAAAATCTCGCGTCGTAGGCCAAGCCTTAGCGCGCCTGCACGACGATCGAAGCCGATTGGGTCGGGAGTATCGCGTCGTGCGCGAAGAACTTGATCTCGCCCGAACGTATGTCCAAGCGCAGGGGGGGTTCAAACGCGAAGCCTTCGAGCAACGAAGCCGTCTTGCATCGGTGAACCTCTTTCAGGACTCCGTCGCCGAAACAAAGAAGGATGTCTGTCCCTTGTGCGAGTCGTCCGTCGAGCATGACGTTCCCACCGTTGAGGAATTGAACGCCGCAATGCGAGTGGTCGCCGCCCAGCTCGATGGGGTCGAACGCGAACAACCGCGCCTCGGAACGCTTATCGAAGAGCGCGAGCAGAGAGCGGCGCAGCTATCCGGAGAGATCGCGGAGAACCAACGACAGATCGAGCACATCCTCGAGCAGAATCAGGAACTGAACGAGCAGATGACCCTCGACACACGTAGAGCCCGCGTTGTGGGGCGGATCAGCGCCTTCCTTGAAGGCATTCGCGATGCGAAGCGACGAAAGAGCATCGAGAAGAAGCTCGCACGAGTTCGCGCCGAGCTTCAAGCGCTCGAGGAGGAGCTCAGCTCCGACAACGTCCGTGAGCGGCTCGACTCGATGCTCAATCTCATCGGAAAGAGCATGTCTGAGTGGAGTGAGAAACTCACGCTGGAGTACAGCGCTTTTCCGTTGCGGATCGATATGTCGCGGCTCAACATCGTTGCGGACAAGGACGACGGCCCCGTACCGATGGATCGGATGGGCGGAGGTGAGAATTGGGTCGGGTATCATCTTCTCGCGCATCTCGCGCTTCATCGATGGCTCATCCAACATGATCGTCCCGTACCGCGGTTCCTCGTCCTCGATCAGCCGACGCAGGTGTACTACCCTCCAGAACGCGATGATGATCCTGATCTCAGTGGTCTCAAGGACGACGATCGGGAAGCGGTCGCCAGGATGTTCGACCTACTTCTCGATGTCGCAGAGATTCTCGCGCCAGATCTTCAGATCATCGTGCTCGATCACGCGGACCTTCGCGACGATCGCTTCCACGCCGCAGTCATCGAACGCTGGAGACCTGGGCCAAAGCTGATACCTCAACATTGGGCCCATGCCAAGTCAGACTAGCGCTTCGGAGCCCAGAAGGTCTTGTCAACATACCGGTAGACCTTACGCTTGTCCGCGATCCAATTGATGAAGACCGACGGCTTTGTCTTTTTCTCGCCGAACCGACCAGTTGTGAGGATGTAGCACTCTTTCCGAGTTCGAGTGAGCGCAACGAGAAACTTGCAGACCTCGACATCCCGGATCTTGCTGACACTCCGAGGCAGATCGTCCTCGTGCACGCCGACGATGAAGACGTACTGAGCCGAGAGTCCCTTAGCGCCTTCGAAGGAGGTTAACTTAATCGTCGGGCGGCTCTCGTCGTAGGTTGCAGCGGAGACCTCGGCGTTGTCAGGTTCCTCAAAGTTTGCCGCCTGAGACAGTACTGCCTCGCGATACTCGGGTGGTATCAACGAAACCAACGTCATCCCTGATGCGAGCCATGCTGCCGCGTTCTCGACGAAGAATGCCGGTCTGTCGACTTCAAGGGCGATGCGCCAGCCGAGGTTACTGCTCGCGTCATCCTTAAGGAGACGCAACGCGTCCTCACGCCGAATCTCGTCGTCCCCACCGATACGCTCCTCGACTGGGTAGCCGTGCCGTGCTAGATACGGGCCCACTTGGTCGAGATAATGGTGACCGCCGATCAAAAGAACTGTCGGATAACCGTTGACGTGCGACTCCTTAATATCGGCAACGGAGATGCCTTGGACGACCTGCTCCACCAGCCGGCCGAAGTAGTTCACGCTGTCGCCCTTCTTCTGCACCGAGGTGTGAATGTGGATGATCTTGGGATGAGCGACGCTGTCCGCTTCCTTAGCGGGAGGATAATAGCGAAAGGTCTTCGGAATTCGCCCTTTCAGAAGGCCGCGGTTTACGGCTCTCCCCACCACGTCGCCAAACGCCTGAATCACCACTTCGGGGCAACGCATGCAGAAAGGCAACGAACAGGTTTCGAAATCGGCGGAATTGTACAGGCTTCGAATGAAGTCGCAGGACGATTCGCGCCAGCTCCCGTAGAGCACTTGGTCGTCATCTCCGGCGATCACGATTGGGCTCTTTCGCGCGAGCACTTCCAAAAGGCCGACTTCTGCGAAGTTGAAATCTTGGTATTCGTCGACGAGTATGAGGTCGAACCGCTCCGCGGACTCCGGCCGTTCGAGAAGCTGAAAGTAGACGCGGTACACCATGTCGTCGAAGCCTACGGCATCGTAGAAATCTGAGCGCCTCAGGTAGAACCGCGTCGTATCGTCTTCAACGGCTCGCCGCATCTGCTTCACGAACTCCGGTGGATCGATACCGGTATTCAGGATCGCCCAGTCGGCCTTAATGATCGTCGGCAGCCGCGGGTAAACTTTGAAAGTCTCGCTAAGACCCTCCCGAAGAAACGCGTTGCGATGTAAAACGTATCGACAGTAGCCATGAAACGTAAACACCTTCGCGAGCTCCGAGAGATCCTTCGCGAGATCGTTTACCAGGGCGTTGATGAAACTCACCACAAGGTGCGTCGCGCCCTCGTTACCGGAGCTGCTCGCCTTCAGCAACCGTTTGAAGAGGTACGTTTTACCCGCGCCGGGACCTGCGACCACAAGCTTCTTCCGGCGAACCGAGCCAACTATTTTCGCCGTGGCCTCGGCGAGCTCTCTTTTGAGATCCTCGTGCGGGAGCATTTCTTATAGTGAAACTGGGGGTCGTATCTGGAAAATTCACTTAGCGGATGAACGTCAAGTTGTCCGTCGCCCTAAGGGTGGGAGTCGCCGGAAGGGGACCGGAAGGGGTCAGGTCTAAAGTCGAAAGTGCTGAAAACGATTGATTGCTGAGCCGGCCAGGCTGAATCTGCACTTTCAACTTTCTTCCTGATTCAATCGGCCGTGATAGGTTCGCGCCTCGATGAAGCCTGTTGGTTTTGACTGGGATGAAGACAAAGCAGCCGCGAATCTCGCGAAGCACCTCGTGAGCTTTGAAGAGGCGATGAGCGTCTTCGACGATCCACTCGCTCGCATTCATGATGATCCTGATCACTCAGCGGGTGAAAGGCGAGAGATCATCACCGGCTACTCCCGGACGGCTTCTGTTGGTATCTTTACCGAGCGGGAGGACGGGACTCGGATTCATCAATGCCCGTAAACCCGACAAAGACGAACGCCGCCATCATGAAGAAGAATCAGGCCGCTGAACCCGCCCCCGACGAGATGCGATCGCACTACGACTTCGACTACAGCAAGTCGCGCCCGAATCGCTTTGCATCCCGGCCAAAGCTCGGCCGCGTCCGTTCCATTGTTCTCGAGCCAGACATTGCCGAAGTTTTCCAATCGTCGGAGCAGGTCAATGAGCTGCTCCGTTCGATCATCACAAACCTGCCTTCCCGGCGAGCGGAGAAGAAGCCGCTGAAGAAACGCGCTAGCTGATGACCGGTGGCGGAAGGAGAAGAATCCTGACTCAAAGCGCCGCAGCTTTACGCCGATGCGCAGCAACGTGCGCCCTCGGTGCACAGGTGTGCGCGCGTGTTGCGCAGCGTTGAACAGTCGGCATTCTCACAAGTTGGTCAGATCACTTGCGTTGCGAGCACAGCCCGCGCTGTGTCTATCTGTGCCTATCTGCGTCATCTGCGGATTCACCGAGGGTGCGCGACAGGCGTGAGTCCGCAGCGTTCCGCGGTTTGGGCACGGAGTGCGGTGAGGGGATCGGCGGCGAGCCAGACGATGCGTTGTTGGGCGAGCAACTTCTCCAGATGGGCTGATTCCGCTATGAGTGCGGATGCCGTCGATACATCCTCGACCGGACCCCACGAATCGGCGAGATCGGGGCGTGGTCCGTCTGGCGACCAGACCAGAAGCGGTACGCCCACCTCCTCGAGATAGCGGCGCACTACCTTTGCCGCGTAGAGACTCTGATCGGCCTTCTTGCCGAGGAGGAGGATGACGGCACGGCGTTGCCCGCGCTCGCGTGCGTTCATGCCGGCGACGGCAACCGCATCGGCGTATTGACGAGGCTCGGTTGCATTCGGACGAGGAAACAGGCCGAGCGTTAGCAGCCATGACACCGTTGCGGGGATGCGCGAACCGCCGCGGTCATTCGACTGCGGAAACGCGATCGCTACCGGCTCGCCGGGAGCGTTGAACGGACGGGCGACGGGCCAGAGCATTCGCTCCGTCGTGTCCGCGCCGAGGATGAATTCGCGGCGGTTGGCGTCGAGCAGAAGGCGCGCCAGAAGATCGCGGGAGTCGGGATCTTTGACCATGATCACCAGCGCGTCCGTTTTCTCGATCGCACTCGTGCGCAAGGCGGTTCCGTTCGCGGAAAAGCAGCCATCGAGACTCGTTGGCTCGCTGCCGGTGACCGAGATGAGAACCGCGCTCAACTCGTTACCGGTGTCGCGCGAGAACTCCCCTTCGAGGACGAGATCGCGCCGCGCCACCAGACCATCTTCGAATCGCATCTCCGCCGACAGCACATGCGTGTGCTTCGGCTCGAGCGGCGGCAGTTTCGCGCGGAAACTCCTGCTCAACTTCAATTCCTTGCCATCCAGCTGCAGCGTTGCCGCCTCGGCATGCCTATGAATTCGATGCCGTCCCACGAGCTCCGCTTCGGCCGGCCGCTGTCCCTCGGTATGGATGATGATGTCGAGCTCCGCGGGCGGCGGCGAGAGATTGGTGAGCTGCGACGTGCGCGCAAGCTCCTTCCCCGCGCCGTCATAGGCGATGGCGACGAGCTCCCGCGGAAGCAACGCCGTGCCGAAATCGATCTTCGCCGTCCACGGCTCGCCGGTGAGCCTGGCTACCTCGCGTCCGCCGAGCTCGATGCGCACCGATTTCACCGCCGGCCCGACACGCAGCGCGATGGTCTGCATCCCGGTGACCAGCCCGAGGAAGAGCGAGAGAATGACCACCTGCGGCATCGCGGTAGCGTATTCCTGTTTTCAACCACAGAGGCACGGAGGTCACAGAGATCTGTAATCACGTTCCCCCTCGTTTCAGACAGGTGATGCTTGTCACGATCCGCTATGGCGAGGCGTCTGTTACTCTCTGTGCAGGTCCGGTCTCCATTCCCAATGAAATCACGTCAGATTCCCGCTCTCTTCGCTCTCGCCCTGTCGGTCGTACTGCCACTTCGCGCCGACTGTCCGTTCACTTTACTTCCCGGCCTGCATTATTTTGCGGGTAGCCAGCTGGGAAGCATCACGGCCGGTGATCTCAACGGGGACGGCTACGTCGATCTGGCAGTCCTCGATGGTCCGAACAGGAAGATCAAGATCCTGCTCGGTGGTGCGGGCGGCACATTCGTGTTCAGCTCCGAGATCACGACCGACGTGATCGAAGAGCTTCTGATCACCGACGTGAACAACGACGGCAAGCTCGACCTGGTCGGCTCGGAACCGTGGTCGCAGAATTCGCAGGGTCTTGTCTATCCGCACTTGCAGGTGTTCTTTGGCCAGGGGGACGGGACATTCGTGGCCGCTCCTTATATGCAGCCGCAGTTCGTCGATCAGAATCCTCTGCACATGGTTCTGGGCGATTTCAACGGCGACGGTTGGATCGATATCGCCACGACAAAGGACAAAGGGTTGGGAGGGACGGCGGCGCTCTCACAGCTGACCTCGATGAGGAACTTTGGCGGACAGTATTTCAAACCCGCCGACGAGCGAGCTCTTTTCGGCGCGAACACGCTGCCCGCGGGCATCGCCGTGGGCGACTTCGACGGCGACGGCAAGCTCGATCTCGCGGTCAGCGAACAGGCAATCTCAGGATCGGGACCAAGAAAGGTCTCCATTTACTATGGGGCCGGCGACGGCAATTTCGTGCTGAGCGCGAATGCGATCGATGTCACTTACGCAGAAAGCGACCCGGCGGATCTGAAGGCCGCCGACTTCAACGGCGACGGGAAGGCCGACCTGGCCATCGTCATGAAGGATGCACACGGCATCGGCCATCCGCCGCTGAAGATTGCGCTCAGCAACGGCGCCGCGCGCACGTTCGCCCCTGCGGTCGACTACGGTCAACTCCAGGCGGGCGGCCAGGTCGTGATCAGGGATATGGACGGCGACGGCAAACTCGACGTGCTCGTGGCCGACTCGGTTCTCGGCATCCATATTTTCCGGGGAAACGGTGACGGCACCTTTGCCACGCAACAGACGATCGGATCGCATGCCTATTGGATGGCGATCGATGACTTTGATCGTGACGGCGGTCCCGACATCGCCTACGCGCTCACGGATGGGATCTACATCTACACGAACAACTGCGGACACGTCACGCTGAACCTGACCTCGTCCGCAAATCCGGCACCACAGGGAACGCCGATCACGATCACCGGCACGGTTGTTTCGCCGCCCGCCGCCGCTGCAACCGGAACGCTGACGCTCAAGCGCGGCACGACCGTGTTGAACAGCGGCAATCTCAACGGAGGAAATTCGATCGCCGCGACGATCGGCGATCTCACACCGGCGACCTACACCTTCACCGCCGAGTACAGCGGCGACTCGCGCTTCGCCGCAACGATCCAGACCATCCAGCAGGTCGTTACACTACCTCCGTTCGGGCCGCCGCCCGGCCTGAACGCAATCAGCTTCGGCGGCCCTGTCCAACTCGCCTGGTACGCGACGGCCAATACAGATCACTACGAGATCGAGCGCAACAACGGCAGCGGATGGATCGCCGCAGGAACATCCAGCAGCGCGGCATTCACGGATCTGGCCGCGCCTCCATCATCGGCGCTTCTTTACCGCGTCCGCGCCAAGGCTGCGAATGGCGCCGCCTCCGAGTACAGTGCGTCCGATCTTGCGCTGACCTACGCATTCACCGATGGCACGATCCAACCCGGCGTGACCGCGATGAAACTCGTTCATGTCACCGAGCTGCGCAGTGCTGCCAACGCCGTCCGCGCTCTGGCCGGCCTCGGCGCAACGAGTTGGGCGGAGCCGGCTCCGAATATCGTTCGCAGCGCGCACATATACGAGCTTCGCACGGCCATCGACCAGGCCCGCGCCGCGCTCCATCTTCCAGCACTGACGCACATCGATCCAACACTGACGGCGGGCACGAGCGCCATCCGCGCCAGCCACTTCGAAGAGCTACGCGCATCGATGCGCTGAGCGGTCGAAGTTGACTCGATCATCTCTGCGCGTCTGTGGTTCTTGATTTCGCCATTTCTCACAGGTGATGTTTTGTCACGACCCGCGACAGCGAGGCATCTGTTATTCTTGGCGCAGATCCGAACGCCATCTCTAATGAAATCACATCAGACTGCCGCTCTCTTTGCTCTTGCTCTGTCGCTCGTGGTGCCACTTCGCGGCGACTGTCCGTTTGGTCTCCTCTCGCCTTCGCACTACGACGCGAACGTGAGACCCGGTGACGTCGCCAGCGGCGATTTCAATAAAGACGGCTATCGCGATCTCGCCGTCGTGAATCGTCAGACCAGTACGATCTCCATCCTCCTCGGTGCGGCGGGAGGGACGTTCGGAGCTCCGTCGCAGATCACGCTTGCCTCCCCTACACAGGCCGATATTCTGGCGGCGGACTTCAACAAAGACGGCAACATCGATCTCGTCGTTGCCGAACAGGGGGTCTTCCCATCGGTCTTCCCTCAGGTGGAAGTCTTTCTCGGGAACGGCGACGGCACATTCCATGCGGTTGCGTTTACGGGGCAGCAGTACGTCCGTAACCCGACGCGCATGGTTCTGGGCGACTTTGACAACGACGGTCTGGTCGACGTCGCCGTCGCGACACAGGACGGCGAGTTCTCTTCGATGAAAAGCCTCGGCAACGGCATCCTGGCTCAGACATCCGAAAACACCACCGCCGAATCAGACGGCAACCCAACCGGCGTCTCGAGTGGCATCGCCTCGGGCGATTTCGACGGCGACGGCAAGCTCGACATCGCGGTCAGCGAGGTCACGTCGAAAAAGGTCTATCTGTTTTTTGGTAACGGCGATGGAACCTACTTCAAGAGTCCGAATGTGATCGATCTGCCGGCCGAGCAGAACGAGCCCTGGGACATTCAGTCAGGCGATTTCAACGGTGATGGCAAGGCGGATCTGGCGATCGTCATTCGAAATCCATTTGGCGGCCCGGACCTCCCCCCGCTGAAGATCGCGCTGAGCAATGGTGTGGCGCGGACATTCGCGACTCCGGTCGACTATGGCCAGCTGATGTTCGGCGATGAGGCGCTCATTCAGGACATCGACGGCGATGGGAAACTCGACGTGCTGGTCGGTGAACAACGCGGTATCAGCATCTTCCGCGGAAACGGCGATGGGACATTTGCCGCGCAGCAGACAATCGGAACCTGGGCTCTCGGACTGACCGCCGGCGACTTTGATGGCGACGGAGGTCCGGACATCGTCGGCACGAACTTCAACAACGGAAAGGTCGACGTCTATCTGAACAACTGCGGCCGGATCACGCTCAATCTGACATCATCCGCGAACCCTGCCGCTCAGGGCACACCGATCACGGTCACAGGAACCGTAGTTTCTCCTCCCGCGGCTGCGGCCACCGGAACGCTCACGCTCAAGCGCGGCACCACCGTGTTGAACAGCGGCAATCTCAACGGAGGGAATTCGATCGCCGCGACGATGGACGATCTCGCGCCGGCGACGTACACCTTCACCGCCGAGTACAGCGGCGACTCGCGCTTCGTTTCGGCGATCCAGTCAATCCAGCAGGTCATTACGGTGCCGCCATTTGGACCGCCGCCACATCTCAACGCCATCAGCTTCGGCGGGCCAGTCCAGGTTTCCTGGTATGCCACGGCCAACACGGATCACTACGAGATCGAGCGCAACAACGGCGCAGGATGGGTGGCAGCCGGGACTTCCAGCAGCGCCGCATTCACGGACCTGGCCGCGCCTTCATCATCGGCTCTTCTTTACCGCGTCCGCGCCAAGGCCGCGAACGGCGACGCCTCCGAGTACAGTGCGTCCGATCTTGCGCTGACCTACGCATTCACCGATGGCACGATCCAAGCCGGCGTGACGGCAGTAAAACGTGTTCATGTGACTGAATTGCGCACCGCTGCCAACGCCGTCCGCGCTCTAGCCGGCCTCGGCGCAGTGAGTTGGGCAGAACCGACTCCGCAGCTCGTTCGCGTCGCTCACATTTCCGAGCTTCGCACCGCCATCGACCAGGCCCGCGCCGCGCTCCATCTTCCAACGCTGACCCATATCGATCCAACGCTGACGGCGGGCACGAGCCCGATCCGAGCGGCACATTTCGAGGATCTCCGCTCATCGATGCGCTAAGCGGTTGAACGTTCCATCTTTCGCTTTCTCACGCGAAGACGCGAAGACGCGAAGGGTTAATGTTTGGGATGTTCTCCTTCGCGACCTTCGCGGCTTCGCGTGAGAGATGGGTTGCGGTTAAATGCGGACTAGCGGCCGATCACGTACAAGTCCGACAGCAATCGCGTGTAGCTGTAGACAGTCGTCGCGCCGTCGGGTGTGACGAGGATCGGGCCGACGTTGATGAGGCCTGAGGGGTCGGCGGGCATTGCTTCGCGCCAGAGTGTGCGCGTGCCGGATGCCAGATCGATCTTGTAGAGCATCGCCGGAATCTTGCCGAACGTGGCGACGAACAATGAGCGGCCGTCGGCGCTGAAGTGCGTGGGGACATCGCCGGTCTTGAGCGCGGGGACGGGAAGAGGAGCGCCGCCGGCGATCGGATAGAGATAGAACTTGCGGTCGGTCGCACGGCCGAGCACGTAGCGGCCGTCGGGCGTGACTTGCGTGCCGCTGACGTTTTCGGGAGTGATGGCGCGCGGTGCACTCCCATCGAGCGCTTGAATCCAGAGCTTGGGCGGCTGCCCCTCTTCGTTGCCCTGGAAGAAGATGTGTTTACCATCGGGCGTCCAGCGCGCGTTGCGGTGATTGATGTGGTCTCGCGTGATTTGCCGCGGCTGGCCTGCACCGGTGGGCAGCATGACGATCTGCGCGGGATTGCGGTTGCGCGGTATCGACAGCACCCACTCTCCGTCCGGCGACAACGCCTCGGAGGTGCCGTCGCCGAGGCGGATGGCAGGGGAGCCGTCGATGCCGCGGATATAGACGCCGAAGATCGCGCCGCCTGCTTCGCCCGACTCCGAGAAGACGATGGTCTTGCCATCGGCGGATAGATCGCGAACGACGGAGTAGTCGAACCACGACAGATCGACCGGCTTGTCGTTGGCGCGAATGGCCACGATTCCGGCGCGAACGATCTCGCGCGTGACGAGGATGCGCCCGTCCGGCGCGACGTCGTGCAGCCAGAGTGGACCGGCGCTCGCAGCGATCAGCCGCTCTTTGCCGCGCAGGGTCACCGCGCGAACGGAGCGGGACGTGTTGCCGTCCTCGGACGAGAAGACGATCTCGCTACCGGCTGCGGTCCAGGCCAGACCTTCGATGCTCTGTGACTCTTTCGTCAGCGCCCGATGCGCTTTGTCGGCGAGCGTGACCAGAACGACGGAGCCGCGGTCATCGTTGAAGAATGGATGATCGAGAAGCCCAATCGTGTCGCCGGCCGGATTGAAACGCGGGTGGCTGATCCATCCCACTGTGTCGTAGAGGACAGTGCCGATCGGAAACTCCAGCCGGCAGCGGCCGTTTACGGTGCGGACGACAGCGAGCCGTCCATCGGGCGACCAATCGGCGTACTCGACATCGTCGAGAATCTCGCGCGGCGCGCCGCCGGCGATCGGGACCTGCGCCAGTGTGCCGCTCTCGCGCACGTAGCCGATAGGATGACGATGAAGCGAGATGGCCAGCTGACCGCCGCGCGACACGGCAAGAATGTCGGTGTCGGCACCCATGTCGAGATCGCGCGATTCGGGGGAATCGGCGCGAACGGAAAAGATCGACATCGGTTTTCCGCTCCAGCGCGCGCCGTAGAAGACGGTCTGGCCGTCAGGCGAGAAGCGTGCGTTGAAGATCGTGCCGCTGCGGAATGTCAACCGGCGATACGACGGCGGCGGTTGCGTGCCGCGGCGCTGTCCTATGAGGTAGGCAATCGCGGCGACTGCGAGAATCGCGGCAACGATCGCCAGCGGCTTCAGCAGATTGCGCGGACGAATGCGCCACATCGGCAGGAACGAGACGGCCTGGCTGGTCAGTCCGGAGAGTGAGCCGAGGTCGAAGGCAAGGTCGCGCGCGGACTGGAAACGCTCGTCCGGATTCTTTTCCAGACAGTGCCGGACGACGCGGTCGATCGCGCCGGGAACGCGGATGTTCAACTCGAAGAAGTCGGGTGGATCGTCTTTGAGAATGGAGTTGAGCGTCTCGATCGGCGACTCGGCGCGGAACGCCTGCACTCCCGCCAGCATCTCGTAGAGGATGACGCCGAAGGCGAAGATGTCGGATCGGTTGTCGCCGCTGCCGCCGCGCACCTGCTCCGGCGCCATGTATCCGATCGTCCCCATCAAGCGCCCGGGCTCGGTCGGCGTCGTCGGCAGCGTCAACTCGTGCTCGTCGCCGGGCGTGGAGTTCGGCAGGCGCGGGCCCGCCAGTTTCGCCAGTCCGAAGTCGAGGATCTTGACGTGCCCGTCGCGGGTGATGAAGAGATTCTCCGGCTTGAGGTCGCGATGAACGATGTTGCGCTCGTGCGCGGCGGCGAGGCCGCGGGCGATCTGCGCCGCGTAGTCGAGCGCCTTGCGCGGCGGAATGGCACCGTGACGGATGCGGGCCCGGAGCGATTCCCCTTCCAGCAACTCGGAGACGATGTAGTTCTGCCCGCCTTCGTTGCCGATGTCGTAGATGGCCAGGATATTGGGATGGTTGAGCATCCCGGCTGCTCTGGCTTCCTGCTCGAACCGCCGCAGCGCCTCGACGTCGCCGGAGAGATTGCGCGTGAGGACTTTGACCGCGACGTCGCGGCCGAGGCGGGTATCCTGCGCTCGGTACACCTCGCCCATCCCGCCCGCGCCGATGGCCGTGAGGATCTTGTACGGACCGAGCATCGTGCCCGCAGCAAGCATGGCCGTGAATCATGTCACGGGATTTGCCTCCCGCGGTTCGATAGATTCGCGGAACCGCGGATCAGTGGATTAGATAAGGACGTTAGTCAGCTTATAGATCGGTGGAGTGGATTACCGATAACCTAGGCACTCATGAAACCTGCACAGACCATCCAACTCACACCCGGCAAACGCGTTCTCTTTCTGACCAAAGATCCGGAGCTGATCCGAAAGCAGCTTCGCGGTGAGCTCGATCTTCAGATGAAGGATCTGCGCGTCGAGGATCTGCTCGACGACATCAACACCGACGCGATGACGCCGGCGTGGGTCTGCTTCAGCCACAAGCCGGAAGACATCGCCGAGGATGCGTATGCAGGGCTGATCGTCGACGGGAAGCGGCTGTTCGAGCACGACGCACTGATCAACGGCAACTTCGAAGTGATCGTCAGCGGCTACCGCAAAGGCGTCGGCAGCTCACGCGAGACGGCGACGCAATGCGAGGTCTGGAGCGGCATCCGCATTGCCGTGGCCGCGTCGTTCGCGCCAATCCATGCGGGCAACAACATCAACCAGGGATTGCTGATGGCGGACCACGCCATGCTCCTGCGGCTGCAGGCAGGCGAGGGGATTCCGATCGACGAGTTCTGCAAGGGTCGCGACGCGATCACACAGCTCATCATCCGCGAAGGGGGCCTCTTCCCGTTCGCGAAAGCGGTCGCGCGCGGCGAGATTCAAGTGCCGGTCCCGGATACACCGAAACGTCCGATGACGATGGGGGAGAAGATTCTGGCGAGGCACCTCGTCGGTGGATCGGACGCGGAGCGCTTCGTCAAACCCGGCGACGCCATCGTCGTCGAGGTCGATGGCGGGTACACGCACGAGTTCACGACGGCGCAGGTTCATTACTTCCTCGAGCAGGAGTACGGACCTGGCTACGCGATCAAGAATCCGCAGAAGTTTGCGGTGTTCGAGGATCACCTCATCTATGCCGACGATGTCGCCCGTATGCGGCCGTTCATGGGGAAGATCCAGACGCTGCGCGACCTGCAACGCGCATTTCAGCAGCACACCGGCTGCCGCGATTTTTCGGCGGTGGGCAACATTTCGCCTGGTATCTGCCACGAGGTCGCGCGCGAATACATCATCGATCCGGGCGACTTCATTCAGGCCACCGACAGCCACACGTGCATGGGCGGCGTGAACAACGCGCTGGCCTGGGGCGTCGGCGCCACTGAGTACGCGAACCTCGTGCATTCGGGATTTACGCAGGTTGAGGTTTCGGAGTCGATCCGCTTCGAGCTCGTGCGGAACCTGCGAGAGAACGTCACGGCGAAAGACGTGATGCTCTACATCCTGCTCAACTACGCCAAGCCGCAACTGACGCTGGATCGGATCATGGAGTTCACCGGTCCCGGTCTGCGCTCGCTGTCGATGGATGAGCGGGCCACGCTGGCGAACATGGCCACCGAATGCGCGGCACGAACGGCGATCATCGAGGCGGACGAGAAGACATTCGCCTGGATCGCTGCCATGCGTCCGGACGCCGATATCGAAGCGCTCCGCGCGCGTGCGGTCGCGCCGGATCCTGACGCTGCGTACGCTGGCGGCGTGCACACGATCGACCTCAGCGAGATCCGTCCGATGGTGGCGCATCCGGGCGATCCCGATCACGGCGTCCCGTCCGATCCGACGAACGGAGCGTTTGTCGACCAGGTCAGCGATGTGAAGATCGATATCGCCTACGCCGGCTCCTGTACCGCGGGCAAGGTGGACGACTTCCTCTTCTACCACCAGGTGGCGAAGGAGGCGGTGGACGCCGGATTGAAGGTCGCGGACGGCGTGAAGTTCTACATCCAGTTCGGTTCGCAGGCCGTCGAAACATTTGCACGCGAGAACGGTCTGCTCGATACGTTCGAGCGCGCCGGCGCCATCGTCCTCAATCCCGGCTGCGGCGCGTGCATCGGCTGCGGTCCGGGCGTGTCGGAGGATTCCGACCAGGTCACGATCAGCGCGATCAACCGCAACTACAAAGGCCGCTCCGGCCCCGGTAAGTTGTGGCTTGCGTCGCCCTTGACCGTCGCCGCGTCAGCATTCACCGGCCATGTCACCGCCTACACGCCGGGGATGTTCGCGAAGGAGCTGGTGGAGGCGTAGCTACCAGATCGTCTCGACGACGCCGCTGGTTCGGATGCGATCGTCCTTGGTGATGAGGGACGCGTTGTGGGTGAGGGCGGTGGCGGCGATTAATCGATCGGCCGGATCGCGAAGCGGTATCGAAGATGCGAGAGCCGCAATCGTTGGAGTTAATGGCAAGACCCGCGCGTGTGTGCCGGCAATTGCGTCTTCCAGCCAGCTCAGTACGTCGCGATTGATCGTGAGTCGCTTCTTCTCGACTAGCATTGCGATCTCCCAGAGGGTGATCGATGCGATCGCGATGTCGTCGGCGTTTTCGAGTTCTTTGAAAGCGTCCGGCGATAATTTGTACCTCTCGGCTGCCCACCAAACCCAGGTGTGGGTATCGGCAACGATCACCTCGCGGCTTCCCACTCCGCCTCGATCGGACTGATGATGTCGCCCTCGTCGATCACACTTCCGGCGAGTGGGCCATCGTCGATCGGCGATTCAATGTCGCCCAGAATCTTGACCTTTCCGCGAAGGTGCTCAATCGCTCGCTCGCGCTCCGCCGCAGCAGGGATCATCCATCGCCCGTCGTAGAGCACGAGGTCTTTTCGAGAGGCGTCGTCGGGCTCTGGAGCGCCTTCGACGTGCAGCGTCCCCACCGCCTTCCCTTCGTGGGTAAGGCAGGCCTCGCCACCGTTCTGCGCGAGCTCGTCCATAAGCTCTTTGAACTTTGGTCCGAGCTCGGCAACCTCGATTTGTATACTCATACCTTCATCGTAGAACTGCTTTGCCAGATGTTCAACTTCCCCACTTCAACGCATCCCATTCAAACGTCATCGATGGCACTCCATGTCACCAAGAATGTGTTCTCCGTGGAGAGAAATGCTTTCCCGAATCAATACAAGAGGTATTTCGCCCGCCGTGCCGCGAACGCCGCTTCGTCGTCCCGCCACATCGCGGTGATCTCGGACAACGGCTTGCCGGCCCGAATCGCCTCCAGCGTCGCCGGATCGCGCAACAGGTTGGCCAGCTTGTCCAGCGCGAAATCGTTCGGATAAAGCTTGTGCAGCACAAGCGCGATGGCGACGCCGGTCGCGACCGGGCGCCACGCGTTGCGATCGGTGATCGTCATCCGCACGCCGCCGCAGCGCTGCTTCGCAAAGTTGCTCGATGCAGGCGTGAACTCCGCGGCCTCGAAGCGGATGCCGGGAAGTGATATTGCCGTCAGCTCGCGTGCGAGCCTTGCGCCATCCACGTATGGCGCGCCGAGGATCTCGAAGGGAGTTTCGGTGCCGCGCCCGACCGAGACCGCCTGCTCGAGGATGCCGATCCCAGGATAGAGCGTCGCTTCGGTCAGGCTGCGCATGTTCGGCGAGGTGTTGATCCACGGGAGTCCGGCCTCGTCCATCCAGAGCTCGCGCCGCCATCGCTGCAGCGGGATCACCGTCAGGTCAGCGCCGATGTGACGCTCCTCGTTGAACATCCGCGCCAGCTCGCCGACGGTCATTCCGTGGCGAATGGGGAGCGAGTGCCAGGCGATGAAACTCTCGTCGCCGTGCAACAGCGGTCCTTCGAAGGCGGCACCGCCGATCGGATTGATGCGGTCGAGAACGATGAACTTGATGTGCGCCGCTGCGGCTGTCTCCATCGCCAATCCCATCGTCGCGATGTATGTGTAGTAACGCGCGCCGACGTCTTGAATGTCGAAGACGAGCGCATCGAGTCCGGCCAGTTGCTCCGGCTTCGGTTTGCGCGTATCGGCGTAGAGGCTATAGACAGGAAGGCCGCTGGCGGCATCAACCGAATCGCCGATCTTTTCGTCCGCTGTTCCTCGTATGCCGTGCTCGGGCGAGAAGAGGGCAACGAGCGTGACGTCGGGCGCGCTTCGCAGCGAGTCGATGGTCGGGTTCCAGGCCCGATCGATTCCCGTGTGGTTCGTGATGAGACCGATGCGCATGCCACGCAGCGGTGCGTAGCGCTCCGCTTCGAGATGATCGATTCCGTTGTTCGTGTCGGCGCCGCCGTACGTTAGGCGTATCTGGCCGCCCGCCCTCACCGGCAACGCTCCCGCGACCGACTCCCGCGGTACGCGCGCAGCTTCCGCGGCGAGCGTGCCGAGGTCGGACTGGAGATGCAGGACGTCGCCTTTGCCATCCGGGTGGACGCGGTTCGAAAGGAAGATGAAGAACGTCTTCGAGAAAGGATCGATCCAGAACATGCCGCCGGTGAATCCGGTATGGCCGAACGATCCGAGGGGAAAGATCTCGCCGCGGGGGCGGCTGAATGATGAGTCGAGATCGAACCCGCCCGCCCGCCGCACCGCGACGTTCGCGGGCGTCTCGACGGTCGTCATCTTCGCGACGGTCTCCGCTTTGAAGATTGGCGCGCCGCCGCGCAGCAGCATGCGGCAATAGATCGCGAGGTCGTGAGCGGTCGTGAAGAGTCCGGCGTGCCCGGCGACGCCGCCCATGCGGCGGGCGGTGGGGTCGTGCACGACGCCGCGCAGCATGCCTTCGGGAGTTTGTTCGGTTGGGGCGATGCGGTTGGTGTCTTGCCGGCGGGCCGCCGGCGGAACAGCCGACGAGCCGTCGGCGCTACGAGGGCGGAAACTCGTGTCGTGCATCTTTAGGGGGTCGAAGATCTCGCGTTTAGCGAAGACGTCGAGCGGTTCTCCGGAAACGCGGCGCACGATCTCGCCGAGGAGCTCGAAGTTGATGTCGCTGTAGCGGAACACGTATCCCGGTCTCTGCCGCGGCTCCTCCGCGATCGCCATGCGGATGGCGGTGTCGTAGCCGCTCCACGCAGGGGTGAGGTCGAGGTCGGGGCGGAGGCCGGATGTGTGCGTGAGCAGATGGCGGATCGTCATCTCGTCGCGCCAGCCGCCTTTGAATTCGGGGATGTAGCGGCTGACGGGCGCATCGAGCTCGATTTTCCTGCGCTCAATCAGCAACCAGATGCTCGGCGTCGTAGCTACGACTTTCGTGATCGACGCGGCATCGAAGATCGTATCGACGGTCATCGGCTCCACGGCCGGGACGAGCGCGCGGTTGCCGTATGCCTTCTCGTAAACCGCGCCATCGCGCTCGAGATGAAAGACCCCGCCGGGAACTTTGTGCGCGGCGATGGCGGTCTCGATGGTTTGATCGATTGCCCGCAGCCGGTCCGGATCGAAGCGTGCCGCCGGTTGCGTCGTCAGGCAACCGGCGAGCAGTGCGGCAATGGCGATGCTAAACCGGCGCATGTTCTCTCTCCGGAATCAACGCTCCAACTGCGAATGTCGTCAGTGATCCGATGACGGTGTACCACGGCCAGGCGATATGGGTTGCGGCGAAGACGGCGGTTACGGCGGCAATGCCTGCGCTCATCCCGACGAGAGCGCCGATGCGGCCGGCCCGACGCGCCGAGCCGAGAAGGAAGACGCCGAGGATTGGTCCGTTGATCAAGGACGCAACGCCGAGCGCGGTATCGACGGCAGAGCGTGCCTGCCCCTGCAGTGCGAGCGCAACGCCGATCTGGGCGACGCCGGCAACCACGGTCAGGATCCGCGAGACGCGTAAGTAATGTCCGTCGCTTCGTCCGCGGACGAGTGGTTGGTAAAGATCGGAGACCGCGGTTGCGGCGATGGAGTTGACGGAAGGGGAAGTCGCAGCCGCCAGGACTGCGGCCACTAGCAGGCCCGAGAGTCCGATGGGTACGTGGTGGACGATGAAGTCAGGGAAGACCTGGTCGGGAGCCATAAACGGTGCGGCCGCCGGTCCCGTTGCGTATCCAGGCAGCGACGCAGGATGGTAGTAGCCGAAGAGAAGCACGCCGATGAAAAGGAAGACGGCGAACTGCACGAGGATGACCACTCCGGAGACGAGGAGCGCGGCCTGTGCTTTGCGCGCGCTGGTCGTGCAGAGATAGCGCTGCACCATGTATTGATCGGTGCCATGCGTGGACATGTTGAGGAACGCGCCTCCGATCACGCCGGCCCAGAATACGTAGGGCCGCGTGAAGTCGAGTGAGAAGTCGAAGAGGCGGAACTTTGAGGCCGCGCTCCCCGCCGCAATTGCGCCCGACAGGCCGCCGGGGATTGCGTGAACGAGGATGGCGATCGCAGCTCCGGCGCCGATGATGTAGACGCCGACGTGCACGATCTCAGTCCAGATGACGGCCTCCATGCCGCCCACGGTCGTGAAGAGCAGCATCACGCCGCCGATGCAGATGACGGAGATGGCGGCTGCGGTAGCCATATCGGTATTCGGAAGAAAGGCGTGCCACACGGTCGACATCACCACGGAGGTCAGGAGAAGGCGCACACCGTCGGCGATCGTGCGCATGATGATGAAGAGCGACGCGGCCAGGCTTCGTACGCTGCCGCCAAAACGGCTCCGCAACAGTTCGTAGATCGTCAGCAGGTTCCGGCGAAAGTAGGCAGGAATGAAAAGCAGGCAGATGACGACGCGTCCGATCAGATAACCGAACACGAGCTGCAGAAACGTGAAGTTGCCCCCTCGGGCGTAAACGAGACCGGGCACGGAGATGAATGTGATCGCGGACGTTTCCGTAGCTACGATCGATCCGGAGATCGCCCACCACGGAAGATCGCGACCGGCCAGGAAGTAATGGCGCGTGGTCTTCTGCCGCTTCCGGCACCAGAACCCGATCGCGACTACACCCCCGAGGTAGGCGACGATGATGACGAGATCGACAGGCGCCAAGGTGGACGAGATTGTATGGGAAAGGAGTGCAGGCGTCTCGCCTGCGGCGGCGAGGCGTCTCGCCTCGCCGTGTGTGGCGCGATGCCGGAGCGATTACTGCCTCGACTTGAGTTGGGCAAGGTTGGACCGTTCTTCGTATCGCCGCGAGCTTACCGCTGGGCGAGACGCCCATCGGCCGCGGGCGAGACGCCCGCACTCCCTGTAATCAACCTTGCGCCGCGCTGGAAGGTTACGTAGGCCCAGGCCCATTGCAGGATCACGAGGAGGCGGTTGCGGAAGCCGATGAGGAAGAAGATGTGGACGCCGAGCCAGGCGGCCCAGGCGATGAAGCCGCTGAGGTGGATGCGGCCGAAGTCGGCGACGCCGGCGGCGCGGCCGATCGTGGCCAGCGAGCCTTTGTCGAAGTAGGAAAACGGCAGCGTGGTCTCGCCGTTGAGCATCCGCGTAATGTTCTTCGCGGTGTGCTGCCCTTCCTGAATCGCGGCCGGCGCGACGCCGGGTACGGGCTTGCCGTCGGACTGCGTCACCGCAGCGAGATCGCCGATGACGAAGACTTCCGGGTGCCCGGGCACGCTGAGATCGGGCGCGACAAGGACGCGGCCTGCGCGGTCGAGCGGCGCGCCGAGCGAGCGTGCCAGCGGCGAAGCCTGGACGCCGGCGGCCCAGAGAACGGTGCGCGTGGGGATGATCGTCTCGCCCGCGGCAACTTCGTGATCGCTGACGCGCGTGACGGTCGTCTTCGTCATCACCTCCACGCCGAGCGATTGCAGTTGCGCGGCCGCTTTCGCTGAGAGATCGGGTGGGTAGGGCGGGAGCACGCGGTCCATTCCTTCGATGAGGATGACGCGGGCGCTGGAGGGGTTGATGCGGCGAAAGTCGCGGAGCATCGTCTGTCGCGCGATCTCGGAGAGCGCGCCGGCCAGCTCGACGCCGGTTGGTCCGCCGCCGACGACGACAAAGTTGAGCCAGGCGCGCTGGCGTTCGTGATCGTCCTCCCGCTCCGCCGCTTCGAACGCGAGAAGTACGCGGCGGCGGATCTCCAGCGCGTCTTCAATCGTCTTGAGGCCGGGGGCGTTCTCTTCCCATTCTGCGTGGCCGAAGTACGAATGCGTGGCGCCGGTGGCGATAATGAGGATGTCGTAGGCAAGCTCTCCGTCGGCGAGTTGGATGAGCTTTCGATTGAGATCGATCGATGTCGCGTCACCTAGGATTACGCTGACGTTTTCCTGCTTGCGAAGCACGCTTCGGATCGGCGCGGCGATGTCGCTCGGGTTGAGCGCCGCGGTGGCGACCTGGTAGAGCAGCGGCTGGAAGAGGTGATAGTTGCGCCGGTCGACGAGCGTGATTTGCACCGGCGCGCGGCGAAGGGCTTTCGCGGCGTACAAGCCGCCGAACCCGCCGCCGATGATGACGATGCGCTTGTCGTTCATGGCCGTACAAACTCCTCGCCAAACAGCGTGAATGCTTTCACGTCGCCATCTGCGCCGAGACGGAACGGAACGCTCTCATCGATGTCTTCGACGGTGTCGATGGCGCTGAAGGTGTCGTAGTTTTCGTGGACGAGCGGGATCGTCAAGCGCTCCCAGTGCAGCACGAGTGCACCGTTGACGACCGCGATCGTGGCGTCGCCGAAGCCGGCATTGTGGAATGTGCCGGCGTAGGCGGTGAGGTCGTGCGAGGGTTTCGGAGCGGTGGCGCGTTTGGCTTCGCGCTCGGAGAGTTTGAGGCTCGCTTCGAACGCCGCGCTCTTTTCGACATCGAGCATGTCGCTGTTCCAGTTGCGCGCTGGAGCGCCGAGGAACTGATCGAGGATCGTATTGCGCAGCGCGGCCAGTGCCGAGCCGCGGCCGACGTTCTCGAGGATGACGATGCCGAGGTGGCGCTTGGGGAGGAGAGCGACATTGGTGCGGAAACCGTTCAGCGCTCCGGCGTGCGCGACGAGGAGCTCGCCGTGATAGTCGGAGGCGTTCCACCCGAGGGCGTAGGTCTGGAAGTTGGTGTCGGGATAAAGCGCGCGCGTTGGGGAGCCGAGCGGGATGATCGTCTGCGGCGTGTGCGTCTCGTCGAGAGCGATCTCAGACAGCAGGCGTTTGCCGTCAATGACGCCACCGCCGAGCTGGAAGCGGAGCCACTGAGCCATGTCGTGCGCGGACGATTTGATCGTGCCGGCGGGCGCGAGGGCGTCGTAGTTCCGCATCGTCTGGATGGCGGCGCGATCGCTTTTGTCGTCCCAGTGATGGCCGGTGGCGTGATCGGAGGCGGGCCAGTCGGCGAAGGCGATGCGCGATTCGGTCATCCCGAGCGGCGCGAAGATGCGCGTGCGGATGAGCTCTTCCCACGGCATCTTCGCCGCGGACGCCGCGGCCTCACCGGCGGTGACGAACATCAGGTTGTTGTACTGGTACGCGGTGCGGATCGGCTTGGAGATTTTCATCGCGCCGATACGTTTGATCAGCTCGTCGCGGGAGAAGTCGCTGTCGTCCCACAGCTCGTCGTGACGCGCCACGCCGCTGCGGTGCGAGGCAATGTCGCGCAGCGTGATCAGCGAATCGGTGCATGGATCGGAGATGTGAAAGGCGGACACGTAGTTGCGGACGGGTTCGTCCCAGGAGAGTTTCTTCTCGTCGGCGAGCATCGCCATGGCCGTAGCGGTGAAGGCTTTGGTCGTCGAACCGATCTCGAAGAGCGTGTCGGCGGTGACCGGCTCGGTCTTGCCGATCTCCTTGATTCCGTAACCTTTGATGAAGATGACGTGGTCGTTCTGGACGACGGCGATGGCGAGGCCGGGGAGGTGCCACGCATTCATCGTGTCATGCACGTCCTTCTCGATGACGGCGTCGTTGAGCTGGGCGTAGGCGCTTGCGGTGATCAAAAAAATGCTGGCGGCGATGACGTAGCGGCGCATGCGTGTCATTCTATTCGCCATGCGCCGCACCGCTTCCGCTCTGCTCGTCCTCCTGATGCTCTCGTGCTCCGGAATCACGATCTACGAGCAGCAGGAGATGGACACGCTCTACTTCGGGACGCAGAAGCCGGACGGCTCGCCGCCGGTGACGGAAACGGAGTGGCAGCGTTTCCTGGAGGACGAGATCACGACGCGTTTCCCGGACGGATTGACGACGTGGGATGCGTCCGGCCGCTGGCGCGACGCGCATGGTGTGGTGGAGCACGAGCGCACGCACATCGTGCAGATCGTGCATCGCGCGAACGGCGAGGAAGAGGGGCGCATCGCCGCGATCATCGCGCTGTACAAGAAGAGCTTCGCGCAGGAGTCGGTGTTCCGGGTGCGGAGTGATGTTTGGATGCCGCGGTGATCTTTCTTAGAACCCATCACCACAAAGACACAAAGGACACAGAGGTTTTCTCAGTGATCTTTGTGTCTTTGTGGTGATAGGTTTTCCGCAGTAAGCGCCCTGCGCTTCTCCAGCCACCAGCGCCCGAGGTAGAAGAGCGATCCGGCGGCCATCACGTACAGGCCGCCCGCTTTCAATCCCTTTTGAGGCGACGTCACGATGTAGCCCCACAGGCCGAGGGCGATGATGGCAGGGAGCGGGTAGAGCCACATGCGGAATGGGCGCGGACGATCTGGTTCGCGTTGCCGCAGGAGCACCGCGCCGACGATCTGAGCCATGAACGGGATGACTGCGCGAATCGAGAGGATCGCCTGCAGCACGTTTTTCAATGACAGCGAGCAGAACGCGGCGGCCACGCATCCCAAAAACAATATCGACACGTATGGATACGCCTCGGTGGCGTGCAACTTTCCGAAGAAGCGGAAGAAGTTTCCGTCCCTTGCCGCGGCGTAGAGGATGCGCGAGTAGCCGAGCATCAGCGAGAAGATCGACGCGAAGGCTGTCCAAAGGATGAGGATCGAGATCCATTGCGCGGCGCGCGTGCCGAGGAGTACGGCCAGGTAGTCGGCGACGATGGAAGGGGAGACCATGGCCTGCTTCATCGGAAGCACCGAGATGAGGCAGGCATTCATGACGAGGTAGATCACGCCGATGGCCAGGATGGAGATCACGATCACGCGAGGAATCGTCCGCTCGGGCTCGCGGACTTCGTCGCCGATGTAGCAGATGTTGTAGTAGCCGAGGTAGTCGTAGACGGCGAAAATGAGGGCGACGCCGAGTCCTGCGTAGCCGATGCCGCCGTCGAGCCGCGGTGCGCGCCAGAACGCGAACGCATCGAGCCGAAGGTGCGGCAGACCGGCGCCGATGACGATCGCCAGTGTCGCCAGCACGCCCGCCCACAAGAGGATCGAGAACTTGCCGATCGCTTCGATGCGCCGCAGAAGAAGCACCGTCGTCAGCACGCAGACGATCGTGGCGGTGAGCGCGACGTGGTTGCCGGCGGCGGGAAGGACGACGCGGAGGTAGTTCGCGAAACCGATGCAGCCGGAGGCCATCGACAGCGGCGCCGAGAAGAGGATCTGGAAGAGGAAGAGAAAGGAGATGAGCCGTCCGGCCGGACCGTAGGCATGGCGGAGAAAGACGTACGAGCCGCCGGAGCCGGGGATGGATGCGGAGAGCTCGGCGGTGACGAGGCCGTCGCTGATGGCGAGCAGTCCGCCCAGGATCCAGGCCAGCATCCCGCGGCCGCCGCCCATGGCCGCCAGGATGAGCGGGATCGTGATGAACGGTCCGATCCCGACCATGTCGATCATGTTCAGGGCGATCCCGCGCCACAGTCCGATGTCGCGCCGCAGCTCAGACATAGGAGGGGGAGTCTACATGGCGAGGCGATTCCGCCGCAGGTTCCGAATCTTCTCTGGCTGGATGAAAACTTCTTCGAGGTGGAGCGAAACGTTCTCCAGGTGGAGCAAAACTTTCTCTGCGCGGAGCGAAACCTTCTCTACGCGGAGTGAAACTTTCTCTACGCGGAGTGAAACCTTCTCTACGCGGAGTGAAACTTTCTCTATGCGGAGTGAAACCTTCTCTACGCGGAGTGAAACTTTCTCTTCGCGGAGCGAAACTTTCTCTACGCGGAGTGAAACCTTCTCTTCGTGGAGCGAAACCTTCTCTACGCGGAGTGAAACCTTCTCTTCGTGGAGCGAAACCTTCTCTACGCGGAGTGAAACCTTCTCTGCGCGGAGTGAAACTTTCTCTGCGCGGAGTGAAACTTTCTCTGCGCGGAGTGAAACTTTCTCCACGCGGAGTGAAACCTTCTCTTTGCGGAACGAAACTTTCTCTGGGCGGAGTGAAACCTTCTCGACGCGGAGTGAAACTTTCTCTCGAAGGAGCAGAATCTTTCGTAACCGCTCCGAAGTCTTTCGGACGCCGGCTGAGATCTTTCAGGTTTCCTCTGTCGACGGCCCCTCATCCGGCCTTCGGCCACCTTCTCCCCATCAAAAAGCGATGGGGAGAAGGCGCTCGATTTGAAGGTCTCGTGAGAAATCTCGCTACTCGCGCGTGCGGCCTGAGCCTTCGGTCATGGCGCGGGTGCTTGGGGCGCGGCGCTTCGCGGCGGGGGCGGCTTTCAGCTTCGGACGCGATTCGCGCGGGATGATCTGATCGAGCACGTGATGCGCGGAGAGCATTGCGCCTTCCTGCCATCCGGGCAGGTACGACACCTGGTCGCCAGCGACGATCACATGTCCCTCGGGAGCGAGGAGCGTCTCGTAATGTACGGCTGCGACGCCGTCCCAATCCGCCCAGCCGCCCAGTTGATACGGAACGTGATGCCAGGCGATGGAGAGGCCGAGGTCGATCGGAACGTCTCTGGTGAAGGTGTCGCCGTGCAACCGATGCGCGCCGGCGGCGGCGGTCTTCAAGCGTTCGCTGAGTGATTCGTTGCCGAGTTTTTCGGCGCGCGTTGTGTAGTTGTACGCGCCGGTCAGCACGCCCTTCTCCTGGAAAAGATAGCCGTTCGACGGGTACCACATCTGCGTGATGTTGTGATTGATGTACGAGATGCCGCCATAGATCTCGTTGTCCAGCTCCCAGAAACGCCGGTTGGCCTGCCATCCCACTTTGCACGTCAGACCGCGTTTGGCCGCCTTGAGTGCTTTGCGGAACGGCTCCGAGAAGTTGTTGTCGACGTCTTTGGCGAGTATCCAGACCGGGATCGTCGAGATGCACCAGTCGGCGGTGATCGTTTCGACCGCGGATGACGGATCGCCGGCCGTGCGATGGTGAATCTCGACCTTGTTGCCGGCGACGTTGTGGACGTAGGTCACTTCGCGGTTGGTGCGGATGAAGTCCTTGACGAACGGCAGGAAACCATTCGCCAGCATGTCCATGCCTCCGACCGGCTGGAAGAGCGTGGGCTGCCATTCGTAGTCTTCCGGCTGGTACATGCGGTCGAGCCAGAACTCGGAGCCGAGGAGCTCGATGAGCTTGAGCGGCGGCTCGATGTCGCCCGGCGTCGTTACTCCCGGCTCAGTCGTGTAGCCGGAGCGCTGCGAGCCGATGTATTTCTTGTTGCTCAGCGGCCCGAACGTGTTGAGCAGATCGAGCATCTGCTTCTGCTGCGCCGGCGAGAGCTCATCGTTGAGCGAGCCCTTGTCGATCGACTTCGTCAGCAGCTCGGCGATGTAGCCGCGCGTGTCGTTGAGGATGCGGCGGTTGGGGACGGACTTGTCGCGATAGGAGCCTTGCGTTTGATAGAGGTTGGCCCGCGACGACATCACGTACGGCTCGACCGCAACCTTCAACTCCTTGCAGTAGCCGAGGGCGACGGTGTGGTGGTAGGGAAGCCGTCCCGGTCCGGCGTTGAGGTACTGATCCTTGTCGAAATGGGACGTCTGCTCCCAGATGTCGTTCCCATGTTTCTCGATGATCTTGTCGCCGGTGCGGACCGTGTAGCTGCGTCCGCCGGTGCGATGCTGCGCTTCGAGGATGATGATGTTGTAGCCGCTCTTTCGTTTCGTCAGCTCGTACGCGGCGGTGAGTCCGGCAACACCGGCGCCGAGGATGACGATGGTCTTGCCGTTGCCGGCGCCTTCAGGAATCTGCAGCGTCTTCGCGTACGCCGAGTTGGGCACGCGCACGATCCCGAGCGCGACCATCGATTCGTAAACTGCGGCAGCGCCGCCGACGCGCCCAACCGCCTCGAGAAAACGCCTGCGAGTCCACTTGCCACGAGAATCCGATTCGCTCATCGGTGCCTCCGCGTCTCACGTGAATTCTGGGATGCCGTAAGGGTAGCGGGGCGGGTGGCAATTGACAATGGGGCCGTCTGATCGGTCCGATTCGTCTGATCGACTGACCCAAGTCATCGAGATCCGCTCTTCACTGTCAATTGTCCATTTTGTGCCGTTGCCGGCTTCGCTCCCCAATCTTCTCCACCCGCGCTTCACGTGGCCTGCACGGCTGGCCGGTATAAGCGTGGAGTGAGACAACCCCGGTTTCCTTTTTCCGACAGGCCGCGCCTTTGGGGCGTGGCCGTTTCGCATTATCAGGTTGAGGGAGGAGACCACTGCGATTGGACCGATTGGGAGACGGCCGGACGGACGCGTGGAGAGCCCTGCGGCAACGCCTCCGATGCATGGCGCCGTTACGAGGACGACGCCTTCCTCGCCCGTGCCGCGGGAGCGAATGCGTTTCGCTTCTCCATCTCATGGAGCCGCGTCGAGCCGCGGCGCGGTGTTTTCGATGACGAGGTTCTGGAGCGCTACATTCGATTCGTCGATCAGCTCCTCGCGCTCGGCATCGAGCCGGTGGTCACACTCTTTCATTACACGCATCCGCGCTGGTTTCACGAGAAGACTCCGTGGACCTCGATCACCTCGGTTCTCGAATTCGGCATTTTCGCGCGTCGCGTGGTGGCGGCATTCGGCGACCGCGTTCGTTTCTGGGTCATCCTCAACGAGCCGCTCGTGTTTCTGTTGGGCGGTTTTCTCGATGGGCAGATCCCGCCCGGCATCTCCGACAGCCGGTCGCTCAATCGCGTGTTCGATCATCTTCTTGCGGCGCACTGTTTCGCTGCCTCAGAGATCCGCACACGCGTTCCGCATGCCGCCATCGGCGTGGCGCACAACATGATGGGCTTCGGGCCCCATCGGGACTGGCATCCGCTCGATCGTCTCCTCGTGCGGTCCGCGCAGACGATGTACAACCGCGGGGTCATCGAGGCCTTCGCCACGGGTCGCTGGAAGTTTCTGCTTCCCCCCGGAACGACGATTCGCGGACGGCGCGACGAGCTTCCGGTCTATCTCGATACGTTCGGCGTCAACTTCTACTCACGCCTTCATCTTCGTTGCCCCGGCACCACGCGCTGGATCGGCGACTTCGACTACAGCGACCGGACCGGGCTCGGCTTGACGGACAACGGCTGGGAGATCAGTCCGGAGACGCTCGGGCCGCTGCTGGATGATGCCGCGCAGTCGGGGTTTCCGCTCGTCATCACGGAGAACGGTCTTGCCGATTCGGACGACCGCCTCCGTCCGGAGTTTCTTCGCGCACACGCCCGCGAGATCGCCAAGGCGGAAGCGCGCGGTGTTCCGGTTCACGGCTACTTCCACTGGTCGCTCATCGATAACTACGAGTGGCTCGATGGATTCGAGCCGAAGTTCGGCCTCTACGCGGTGGAGCGCGCCACGATGATCCGTACACCGCGGGGATCCGTTGCCGTCTTTCGCGAGCTGGGCCGCGAATTTCTTCACCTGGATGGCGAACACTCTTTACCTGATGCACAACTTTCGTTGCACCCCTCGGCCGCAGAGTAGTAGCGCGCAACGGGAGGGTGAAACATGCTGCTCGCGGACTTTCACATTCATTCAACATGGTCTGACGGCAAATTGCCGGTTCCCGCTGTCATCGACATCTTTGGACAATCGGGTCACGACGTCATCGCCATCACCGATCACCTCGTGAACCGCGACACGGTCATGGGAAAGCTCGGGCACCATTTCGGACTCACCGTCACGGCGGAGAACTTTTCGCAGTACCAGGACGAGATCGAAAGGGAGCGGCGGCGCGCCTGGGACCGTTACCGCATGATCGTTCTGACCGGTGTCGAGCTGACGCAAAACACAGTCAGGCGCCGCACGTCTGCGCACGTGCTGGCCCTCGGCATCGACAGCTTCGTCTCGGCGGACGGGACGATCGTGGAGATGCTCGAGCGCGCGCAGAAAAAGAGCCGCATCGTCGTGGCCTGTCATCCTCACGAGCAGTCGGAATGGTTCTACAACACCTTCCATCTCTGGAACCGCCGCGAGGAGCTGGCTGAGCTCATCGATCTGTGGGAGGTGGCCTGCCGGTGGGATCTTTTCCCGCCGGTGGCGCGCGCGAAGTTTCCCTACATCGGCAACAGCGATTTCCATCGCGAGGAGCATCTCTACGCCTGGAAGACGCTGCTTCCCTGCGGCAAGAGCGAGAAGGAAGTATTCGATACGCTTGCCTCGGGGCGCGGCATGGCGGTCACTCGCTTGGAAGCGCCAGCGAGGGCTGCGCTGGCGATGGTGGGGTGAATGATGATGATCAGCCTCATTTTCGCTTGTCTCTCCGTTCTCGGCACGATCGTCACGTCGCTGCAGGCTCTGCTGACCTGGCGATTCCGGAGAAGTGAACGCCCTTTTGTGACGGGCCTGCGTGGCCGGCAGGCCGTTTTCGTTTCGATCCTCAAGCCGGTGTGCGGTCTCGATGATGAGCTGGAAGAGAACCTCATCTCGTTCACACGGCTGCGTGGTATCCGCCACGAGATCATCATCTCCGCCGAGGAGTGGAGCGATCCGGCGCTCGAAATTGCGCGCCGGGTCATGTGCGACTACCCTCACGAGCCGTTCCGCATCGTCGTTGATCCCGGTTCATGCGTGGGCGTGGTGAATCGGAAAACGGAGCGGCTGATCGCCGCCGCACGCGCTGCCACCGGCGACGTCCTCTTCATCTCCGACTCGAATGTCCGCGTCCGTCCCGACGATCTCGCTGCAACGCTCGCCGCGTTCGATGACGTGCGCGTCGGCTGCGTCTCGAATCTCTTTACCGGATCAGGCGCCCGGACGCTCGGCGCGACGCTCGAGTCGCTGCACCTCCTCGGATTCGTCGTTCCCGGCGCCGTGCTCGCTGCTGCTGCCCACGTGCCGTGCGTCGTCGGCAAGTCGATGGCGATCTCACGCAAAGCGCTCGCAGCCATCGGTGGATTCGAGCGCTTCCGGCGCACGCTGGCCGAGGATCAGGCGATCGGTCTGGCGGTTCGTGAAGCTGGTTTCGAAGTCGTTCTGTCGCCGGTCGTGATCCGGAACGTCGTCATCAACCGGACTGCCAGGCGCGCCGTCGACAGGCAGGTGCGATGGAACAAGATCCGGTACGCGTTCTCTCACCGTCTGTATGCGGCGGAGCTCCTGCTCAATCCGCTGGTATTCGCGATGCTCGCGGCGATTCCAGCTCCGGCGCGGCTCGGAATCCTCCCGATCGTCGTTGCGGTCATCCGTATCCTTCAACTCGCGCTGCTGAATCGATCGACAGAGGCCGGGCTGCGCTGGCATCAACTCGCCATCACGCCGCTGCTCGATCTCGCAATGTTCTACGCGTGGGCCGTGCCGTTCTTCTCGAATCGCGTTACGTGGCGCGGCTACGAAGCACGTATCGGCAGGGGAACGGAGTTACTGGAACTTGCCGCGTAGGAGGGCGCCGGGAGTCGGGAGTCGGGAGTCGGAGAAATACTGAGCACCTTTTTGATCCGACTCCCGACTCCCGATCAGCGACGCCCGGCCATCCGTCGCTGGAACTTTTCCTCCAGTTCGCTGTATACCTTGACCTGAATGGGCGGACCTGACCGGCGCATGCGACTCCTCGGGCTTAGTGCCGTCGGAGTTGCGGTGTTCACGATCGGCGTCATTGTCGCCCTGAGCCAGCTCCCGGAGTGGCGCAACCTGAACATTCCTGAGGAGAGTTTCTTCGCGGCGAGGTTGCAGCAGATCGCCGGTCCTGCCGATCTCCGGCTCGAATCGCTGCCGCATGTGCAGCTCCGTTCGAAAGGTTTTCTCTCCGACAACGATCTTCTTTCCGAGCGTGAGACGGCGTACGACGTTCTCGGGCCTGCGGCCGCCGACTGGCTGGCGCGCGAAGGCCGCGGGCCATACGTCGACGCCTCCGCGCAAACGCGATGGGGAGGAGGCAGCGAGCGGGGGCAGCTTCGCGTTCTCTTCTCCGTGCGCGGCGTTCCGATCTCCGCGTTCTGGATTCCGGAGGAGCTCCTTCGATCGCGGTCGTCTGTTCCTTCAGCGCGGCTCGAGCTGGAACGGCTGTTCCTCCCTCGCGGTCAAACGGTTCCTGAGACCGAGGTGACGGTAATGTCCGAGCCGATGCGTCTCATTGCAATACCGGGATCTGCGCCGCCGGAAATCCTCATCACGATGTGGATGCAGGGAACAACCGCTCCCGGTGCGAAGCGCTTTGTGGGGACGGTCGGGTCGTGGCGAAGCCGGATCGAGAACCTGACGCTCGGCTCCTTCCTGACCGCGCGGTTGGAAACGATCATCGTTCGCGCCGTTTTCTGGATGCTGGTGGTGCTGCTCTTCCTCATCCTCCTCGTACGACGGCGGATCGAGCTGAAGAAGGGAGCAGTCCTCGGCGCCCTCTCGATCGCGCTGTCACTTCCCGGAGCGTTGGGCAACTCCGCTTCGTGGATCCTGGTTACGCAGGATCTCGGCAACGTTGCGACCAAAGCATTGGCGTTGTTCATCCTCTGGTCAGCTGCGGAGTCGTGGCTGCGCTCGACGGTGCCCGGCTTCCGCACGTCGCTCGACACGCTGCGCGCGGGACGGCTCGGACCGAAAGGAGGGACGGCGTTGCTCGCCGGCTGGTCGATCGGCGCATCGCTCGCAGGCTTGTGGCTGCTGGCGATGTCGTTCGGGACGATGGTGCCGGGAGTGGCCACGAACGATGGCAGCATCCGAATGCCGTTCTTCGGCGTGGCCACGTCGCCGATCGAAGAGGGAGCCTTTTGCACCGGCCTGATCATGCTCGTCGTCTGCATCGCGCTGCGCTGGCCGCTGCTCCGGCGCATCCGCGGCGGTGCGACGCTCCTCGGCGGACTGGTTCTGGCCACGCGCATTCCGCTCTCATCGTTCGGAATCGCCTTCACCGCGGGCCTTCTTCTCACCGCGATTCTGGTCTACGCGTACGCGGAGTTCGGACTCACCGCGCTGCTCACCGCGGCGATGATGTCAGCCGTTCTTCCCGCAGCTCTCTATTCACTGCTTCATTTCTACTGGGTGCCTCTGCCGTCGGTGCTGCTCCTCGCCGTGGCGATCGCCCCCGTGCCCCTCGGCCTCCTCGGTATCCGCCGCGATGACGAAGCGGAAGCCGGACCGCTTCCTCTTCCCGACTTCGCGCGGCGTCTGGAGGAGGAGAACCGGCTGAAGTACGAGATGGATCTGCTGGCTCGGATGCAGCTCGGCCTCCTGCCGAAGGTGATGCCGCAGATCGAAGGCTACGAGATCGTGGCCAGCTCGATCCTGGCTAGCGAAGCCGGCGGCGATCTCTACGACTTCGTGCGCGACTCGGCCGGCCGGCTCTGGATCGCGGCGGGCGATGTCTCCGGCCACGGCTACTCATGCGCCATCGCGCAGGCGATGACGAAGGCCGGCCTGGCCAGTCTCGTCGAAGCGGAGAGAACACCGGCGATGGTTCTGCAACGCCTCGACCTCGTGCTGCGCGAGATCGGCTCGCCAAGAACGTTTACGTCGCTGGCGCTTCTGCGTCTCGATCCCATCACCGGCGAAGCGCTCGTCAGCAACGCCGGCCACCCATACCCGTGGATCGTTCGCGGCACCGAGGTTCGCGAGGTCGATCTCCCGTCGCTGCCGCTCGGACTCGGCCCCGCGCGCGAATACGCCGACACACCACTATCGATCCCCACCGGCACCACCATCGTCATCTTCTCCGACGGCCTGTTCGAAGCCCACGACACCCACGCCCGCCCCTACGGCTTCGACCGCCTCCGGGAAATCCTCGGCAAAGTCTCCCGCCGCCCGGCCTCCGCAATCCTCACCGCAATCCTCGAAGACTGGCGCCGCCACGCAGGGCCAGCAACGCCGGCCGATGACACGACGGTTGTGGTTGTGAAACGGACTACCTAGCGGCGAGAAGCGTGGCGCTGGCGGCGGTTCTTCGCGTCTTCGCGTCTTCGCGTGAACACAGGTATCACGCGAAGCCGCGAAGAACGCGAAGCGGTTGAGAAACTCCCTGCACGACTTGCTAGGACTTTGTCAGTTCCGTAATCCGCCGTGCGAGAAACCGCCGCTCCGCCTCGTTGCCCGCCAGCTCATAGGCGCGGCGGTAGCTTGCGATGGCTTCGTCGTCGCGGCCGAGGCGGCGGAGGAGGTCGGCGCGGGTGGCGTGCCAGAGGTGGTAGTCGTTGAGCGAGTCGGACAACGCGTCGACGAGCGGCAACGCCGCGGCGGGGCCGTCGGACATTGATACTGCCACTGCGTGATTGAGCGCGACGATCGGAGTTGGGTGGAGAAAGTACAGCCGCTCGTAGATCGCGGCGATCTGCTTCCAGTCGGTATCCGCGGCGATGTTCGCGTCGGCATGAACGGCGGCGATCGCCGCCTCGAGCGCGTATGTGCCGGGACGCGACGTGCGCAGCGAGGTTTGCAGCAGAGTGCGGCCTTCGTCGATCTCGGCACGGTCCCATCTCGATCGATCCTGATCGGCGAGTAGGACCATCTCGCCGATTTCATCGACACGTGTTGCACGGCGCGCGTCGTGGAGGAGCATCAGCGCGAGGAGGGCGTCGAGTTGCGCGTCGGGCAGGAGCGCGCGGAGCACTCTTGCGAGGCGGATCGCTTCGGCGCAGAGGTCGTGTCGCACCAGCGACTGGCCGCTCGCGGCGGCGTAGCCTTCGTTGAAGACGAGATAGACAACGGCCATCACGACGGAGAGACGCTCGGGCAGCTCGGATGCTGGCGGTACGCGATACGGAATCCCGGCGCCGCGGATCTTCGCTTTCGCGCGGACGAGGCGCTGCGCCATGGTGGCGGTCGGGACCAGGAACGCTCGCGCGATCTCCTCGGTCGACAATCCGCATAGTGTCCGCAGCGTCAGCGCCACCTGCGCGTCCTCGGCTAGCGCCGGGTGGCAGCAGGTGAAGATCAGGCGGAGGCGCTCGTCGGGGACGCCGGATTCGTCGGCATCGTTCATCTCATCACTCGTTGCGGACGGCGCGAGGTACGCAATCTCCGCCTGCTTCTCCGAGAAGCGCGCACGACGTCGCAAGCGGTCGATCGCCTTGTGCCGCGCGGTTCCATACAGCCACGCGCGCGGATTGCACGGGACTTCGGCCCACTCCGTCACCGCCGCTGCAAACGCTTCCTGCAGTGCCTCCTCGGCGACGTCGAAATCGCCGAGGAGGTGAATGAGGGCCGCAAGGAGCCGGCCCCATTCGCTGCGAAACACATCTTCGATCGCGGTCAAGACCGCTGCATGATAGCGATCAGTCGAACGTCATGATCGGGCGGACTTCGATCGCGCCGGTGAGCGCGCCCGGAATCTTGCTGGCGATGACGATGGCCTCGTCCAGATCGTTGGCGTCGACGAGGTAGTAACCGCCGAGGGCTTCTTTCGTTTCGGCGTAGGGACCGTCGGTGGTGAGGCGCTTGCCGTCGCGTGTGCGGACCGTCGTGGCGGTCTGCGTCGGTTGCAGCGCGTTGCCGCCTTTGATCTTGCCGGCGAACTCCTCACCGAACGCGTTGTACGCAGCCATCCCTTTTTGCATGTCGGCCTCGGTCATGTTGCTCCAGCGCTTCTCATCGTCGTAAATCAGCAGCAGGTATTGCATGGGTGTTTCCTCCTTTTGAGTGATAGTCGAACGGGGAAGGGCGAAATCGACAGCGGGGTGAAAGTGTTTTTGCGCGCTCAACATTTTCCTAACGTAGGTCGGACTCTCCTGTCCGACATAATCACCCGCAGTCGGACTGGAGAGTCCGACCTACGTTAAGCGATATTCTGATTGTCGATGATCCCCACCTTTTTCGCGACGCCCGCTGCCTTTCGCAAGTGGCTCGAGAAGCATCATGCCGAGGCGTCGGAACTGCTCGTGGGGTTTTACAAGAGGGATTCGGGGAAGCCGTCGATCACCTGGCCGGAGTCGGTCGATCAGGCGCTTTGCTTTGGGTGGATCGATGGCGTACGGCGGCGGATCGACGCCGTCAGCTACAGCATTCGATTCACGCCACGAAAGACCGTCAGTAACTGGAGCGCCATCAACATCGCCCGCGTGGCGGAGCTGACGAAGCTGGGACTGATGGCGCCGGCCGGAGTGCGCGCGTTCGAGAAGAGGCGCGAGGAGAAATCCGCGATCTATTCGTACGAAAACAAGGTGCGGACGCTCCTTCCCGCCGATGAGAAGCGGTTCCGGGCGAACAGGAAAGCGTGGGCGTTCTTCACGGCGCAGGCCCCGTGGTACCAACGAGTGGCGATCTACTGGGTCACGAGCGCGAAGCGGGAAGAGACGCGCGAACGCCGCCTGGCCACGCTGATCGACGACTCCGCGAACGCCAGGCGGATCGGCATCGTGACCCTGAAGCCGAAGAAGTCGTGACCGCGTTGTTACTAACTCCCTGCACCCTTCTCCGTCAAACGTACGTATTCATTCGTAGGGGGAGTCATTGCATGCGCTCATCGTCGACGTCCGTCGTCCTGGCAATTGTCTTATCTGCGGGTTTCGCGAGCATCGCGCGGGCCGCTGATCCGCCACCGCTCCCGGCTCCCGCGCCGACGACGGTTCACCGCGCGGAAGGTCCGATCACCGTTGACGGCGACCTCGGCGACGCCGGCTGGAAGAACGCGGCGACGATCGATCAGTTCTACGAAACATCCCCCGGCAACAACCTGCCCGCGAAGGTCAAGACGACCGCCTACGTCACTTACGACGACCACTATTTCTACATCGGCATTCGTTGCGAGGATCCCCATCCCGAGCAGATCCGCGCTCCGTACGTCGACCGCGATGCCGTCATCGGCACCGACGACAACATCGCCGTCTTCCTCGACACGCGCAACGACAAGCGCACGGCCATGGAGCTGCGCGTCAATCCGCGCGGAATCCAGGGCGACGGCATCTATAACGATACGAACGGCAACGAGGACTTCTCGCCCGATTTCTATTACGACACTGCGGCGAAGATCGACGCCGGCGGATGGAGCGCCGAGTACCGCATCCCGTTTTCATCGCTCCGCTACGACGACAAGGACGCGCAGACCTGGAACATCATGATCTGGCGCAACTATCCGCGCGAGTTCCGCTACGCCTTCATCAGTGCGCCGATCGAGCGAAGCTCCAACTGCTACGTCTGCCACATGCACCCGCTCATCGGGCTGACCGGTCTGCCGAAAGCGGGTCACTTCGTCGCCGCGCCGTACGTCACCGCGCAGACGACCGAGACCCCCGAAGCGGGGCCGGGATCGCCGCTGCAACGCGATCCGCTGCACAAGAACGCCGGCATCGACGTGAAGTGGACGCCGACCGCAACGAACGCTGTCGACATGACCGTCAATCCCGATTTCTCGCAAGTCGAGGCGGACATCGCCCAGATCACTGTGAACCAGCGCTTCGCCGTCTTCTATCCCGAGAAGCGTCCGTTTTTCCTCGAAGGTTTCGATCTCTTCGACACGCCCCTGCAGGTCGCCTACACGCGCACGATCACTGCACCCCGCTTCGGCGCCCGGACGACGGGACGGGTCGGCAATACCGCCTACACGCTGCTCATCACCGACGACAAAGGCGGCGGACTGACCATTCTTCCCGGACCACTTGGCAACGACTTTGCGCTTCAGGATTTCAAATCGATCGACGTCATCGGGCGCATTCGTCACCAGCTCGGCGCGTCGTTCGTCGGCGCAGTACTGACAGACCGCGAGATCCGCGGCGGCGGACACAATCGCGTTCTCGGGCCCGACTTCCAGTGGCGTCCCGGCGAGCACGACGCCATCACCGGCGAGCTGCTGTTCAGTCAGAATGAGAATCCGGACCGGCCCGACCTCTCGTCGTCCTGGAACGGCGAGCGGTCGACGTCGCATGCTGCATACGCGGGCTGGAACCACAACGCGCAGAAGTACGACTGGTTCGTCGAAGGAAAAGACGTCGGCAACGCTTTCCGCGCCGATCTCGGCTTCGTTCCGCAGGTTGGTTACCGTGAAGTCGATGGCGGAGGCGGACTCCGGTTCTATCCCGAGCACAGCCTCCTCCGTTACATCCGGCCGAATATCTTTGTCGATCGGCAGACCGACCTCGATGGCAACACGATCTACCGTCGCTTCTCGCCCGGCATATTTGTGCTCGGCGCGAAGAACCTCCAGGCGAATGCCGTGTTGCTCATCAAGAATCAAACGCGCGTGGGCAGCGATCTGCTGGAAGAGACGTACCTCAACTGGTTCGTGCAGCTCGATCCGTCGGGGCGCTTTCCGCGGATCACGTTCAACGGCCGCGCAGGCGACATGATCGATTTCGCCAACGGCCGGGTAGGGAAGGGCTCGTCCCTCGGCCTTGCCGCAACGGTTCGCCCGATCGACCGGCTCACTTTCGAGCCGAATATCAGTCACGAATGGCTCAACATCAACGGCGGCCGTCTCTACACCGCCGACGTTGAATACTTGAAAACCACGTACAGCTTTTCGTCGAAGGCGCTCGTGCGGATCATCGGCCAGTACGTCACGACAAACCGCAACCCAGCGCTTTACGGCTTCGCGGTCGCTCCCCACAGCGGCTCGTTCCTTGGCTCCGTCCTCTACAGCTACAAGATCAACTGGCAAACCGTCCTCTTCCTCGGATACGGCGACGACCGGACGATCACACCAAGCAACGATCTCGTGAAGCTGGATCGATCGATATTCTTCAAAGTTTCGTACGCGATACAGAGGTAGTGTGCTTCGCGTCTTCGCGCCTTCGCGTGACCCGGCTCTTGCCTCGCAATCCGAACGCGCGAGTAACTCGTAGTTCAAAGGAGATGCGCAAACTTGCTTCTGTGCTGATCCTCGCGCTCGCCACGACGGCGTCCGCGAATCCGATCCACTGGGTCTCCTGGAACGACTCCCTGTTCGCGCAGGCCAAGCGTGAACATCGTTTCGTGCTCCTCGATCTCGAGGCCGTCTGGTGCCACTGGTGCCACGTGATGGACGAGACGACGTACGCCGATCCGAAGGTGGCGTCGCTGATCAACGCGCGGTACATCGCGGTGAAGGTCGATCAGGATGCGCGACCCGATCTGTCGAACCGCTACGAGGACTACGGCTGGCCGGCCACGATCGTCTTCAACACCGATGGGAGCGAGATCGTCAAACGGCGCGGTTACATGCCGCCGGAGCAGATGGCGTCGATGCTTCAGGCCATCATCGACGATCCGTCGCCCGGTCCTTCGGTCGTCGTCGAGCCGAAGCCGCGATTCGGTTCGGAGGCACTGCTCTCCGCCGCGCTGCGCAGCAAGCTCGAAGGGCTGAACACGCAGTGGTACGACGCGAAGAACGGCGGTTGGGGATTCACGCAGAAATATCTCGACGTCCCGAGCGTCGAGTACGCCCTTGCGCGCGCCCGCACCGGCGATGCCGCTGCGCGCACGATGGCGCGGCAAACGCTCGATGGCGAGCGGCACCTCATCGATCCTGTGTGGGGCGGTGTTTATCAATACTCGACCGGCGGCGGTTGGAACGAGCCGCACTTCGAGAAGATCATGTCGATGCAGGCCGGTAACCTCCGCGTCGCCTCGCTTGCCTATGCGCAGTGGGGAGATCCGCGCGACCTGGCAGCCGCGCAGGCCATTCGCAGGTACTTGATAACGTTCCTGCGCAGTCCGGAAGGTTCGTTTTGGACGTCGCAGAATGCGGATCGGATCGATGGAGAGCATGCAGGCGGCTACTTCGCGCTCTCCGACGCCGGACGCCGCGCCAGAGGTATCCCGCGAATCGATAAGCATCGCTACGCGCGCGAGAACGGATGGGCGGCGGAAGCGTTGACGGCGCTCGCTACGTCGACCGGAGATCGCGCGCCGCTCGACGAAGCGCGCGTGGCGATGGAGTGGTGTTACGCGCATCTGCGCCGCTCCGGAGGCGGATTCCTTCACGGCGTCGAACCCGAAACGAACGCGGGCGGACCGTTCCTCGGCGACACGCTGGCGATCGCTCGCGCGGATCTCGCGCTCTACGCCGCGACGGGGGATCGCGTCTGGCTGACGCGCGCGGAAGAGTCCGCGGCGTTCATCGAGAAAACGTTCACCGCTAGTCCCGGCTTCAGAACCAGCGGCAGTCACGACTCCGTCCGCCAACGCGATGAGAACGTTGACGTCACGCGCTTTGCGAATCTCCTCGGCCACTACACCGGAAAACCGCGGCATCTGGCGATGGCGAAGAACGCCATGCGCTTCCTCGCCGCCGAGCGAATCGCCACGCCGTGGCCGGTCGGAGGCGTGCTGCTCGCCGACCTCGAGATGCGGCAGGAACCGTTGCATGTAACAGTCGTCGGCGCAAAACGCGACGCCGCGGCACGAACGCTCTTCGCCGCCGCAGCGAAGATCCCGACGTCATTCAAGCGCGTGGATTGGCTCGACCGCGCCGAGGGGCCGTTACCGAACGCGGAAGTGGAGTATCCGAAGCTCGCACGCGCCGCCGCGTTTCTCTGCAGCGCGAATCGCTGCTCGCGCCCGGCGTACAGCGCCGCGGAGTTGAAGGTGCTGGTCGATCGATTGTCGCGACCGTAGAAGGTTCTCCGCGAGGCAAAGCACTCCACGTCCGGTAGCGCAATCTTCCATTCCGAGGGGTTCCCGATGCGGTTTGTCTACGAGGAGAGGACTATCATCTCAGTTGATCCAAATGAACGAGACAAAGCATTTCGCAATCTGCATCGACAACGGCGAATACGCCGGCACGCTCGAACTTCGCAAGGTCTACGAGATTCTCGAAGACTCGACGGCGGCCTCGCGAAACCACGTGCGCGTGATCGACGAATCCGGCGAGGACTACCTCTACCCGAGCTCCTGGTTCGTCAGCGTGGCTGTTCCGGAAAACGTCGAACAGCGGTTGCACGATCTCGTCGTCAAATAGGCGCGAGCCCGGTCGTCAGCGTCTGACCTGCTCAAGTTGGGCCGGCTCGGTAAGTATGGAATCGCGGGTATCATTCCGGCACCGCGGCTTGTGGTCTCCTTCGTTGACTATCCAAGCCGCATGTAGTCCAGGAGACTCACCATGCGTCGTTTGCCGCTCATCGCGATCCTCTTCGTTGTTGCCTTGCCGGTGATTGCTGCCGAGCCGAATCCCTCGGTGCGGCAAAGGGAGTTAGCCGAGAAGCTGCTCGTCGCGATGAACGTCGGCGGCAACAGCAGCGCGATGATGGACGCGATGTTCGCGCAGATCGAGAAGCAGGTTGTAGGTGCTGCCGGCGGTCCGGGCAAGGATGCCGACGACATCGCCGAAGCGAAGGACCTTTTCGCCGCCTTCCGGGAGCGTGCTCGCAAGCTCGACATTGCTGGTCTGTTGCGCGAGGCGCAAGTTCGGATTTACGCAAGACACTTCACGGAGAGCGAGCTTGCCGACCTCAATGCCTTCTACGCGACTCCCACCGGGCAGAAGTCGATCCAGGTCATGCCACAGTTGATCGCCGAGGGAATGCAGGCCGGGATTGACAACCTGTCGCCGAAGATCGAGGCGCTCATGGCCGAAGTCACCGAAGAGCAGGAGATGAAACGGCCGTGGCGAAGGACGATGAAAGACATGCGAACGGTCGCCGTCGCGATCGAGGCGTATCAGACGGACCAGAAAGACGGGACATACCCGGCAGGCGACTACGCGGGGTTGAAAGCCGTGCTCCAGGGCGACTATGACTACCTGGCTAGATTCCCCGAGAAGGACATGTGGGGAAACCCGTATGCGTACGTTGTCTCCGAGGATCGGCATCACTATCGAATCATCAGCAGCGGCGCTGACTCGAACTTCGAGTGGGACAGCCGTCGGATCACGCCGGTCAAAACCGGCGAAACGATCACGACGCGTTACAGCGATCGTCTCGAAGACGATCTGATTTACGCCGACGGCTCTTTCATCCAGCTCCCCACGCAGGCGAAGCCGAAGACCAAGTAAGCGAACTGATTTTAGGTTGCGAACGCGGGTTGCTCACTTCGCGCCGATCGTCAACACGCGGCTTCCAGGGTGATTCTCGAATGCTGTCTTTGCATCGCGCCATTTCGCCTCGGCGCGATGGAGGATCTCGTTGAGGCGTGCGTCGCCGCGCAGGGGATCGAGCCATGGGTCGCGCATGAAGAACGGGTAGCAGAAGAATCCGCCTCGCTCGGCGAGATCGACCATCGTCAGCGATTGATCGAGTCCGCCGACGCGCGCGTACCCGCGGCCCATGTAATAGAGCCCCTCGGGATCGGGGAACTTGACGAACTGATCGAACAGATCGAGAGCGTCGGGCTTGCCGAGGAGCGCAGAGCGGAAGGTTTCGAATACGCGAAAATTCAGTGATGACGTGCCGGCGCCACCCGCTGTCTGGAGGCGCTTAATACGATCGTCGAAAACGGCCAACGCATCGTCGAGTCTGCCCATCGACTCGTAGATAAACGCGGCGTCGCCGAAGTCGCGAGCGACGTCGACCGCGGCGAGCGCCTCTTCGTAACGCCCGATCATCCAGTAGGAATGCGCGGCGCTCGTGGAGATGGTCGGATCGAGCTGGCGGGCCTGTTCGTGGGCCGCGCACGACTCCTCGAGAAGTCCGCAGAAGCGCAGCGCCGTCACCAGCCCCGCGAAAACGTTCGGGTCGTTGCTGCCGCGAGCGACACGGTCGAGGAGACGCAGCATCGCATCGCGCGAGCGGCCCGTCGACACTTCCAGATGCGCGTATGCCTGATGGGCAATCGGCAGCTCGGGATTGATCTCCAGCGCGTGCCTGGCGGCAGACTCCGCGAGCGCGTAGTTTGTGTCGCTGTCGTTGCAGTACTTGCCGATGAGCAAGTAGATGCGTGCAAGGCGCGCCCAGGCTGGCGCGTAGTGCGGATCTTCTTCGACGGAGCGGGTGTAGAGATCGCGCGCGATCAGCCACGCACTGGGCGACTCCCCCTGCTGTCCGGCGCGCAGGTAGAACTCGTGCGCAAGCGGTGTGGCGGGAACGTCGCGGCGCATCGCGCCCGATGACTGCTCCACGCGCGGCAGCTCGAGCGAGTCGATGATCCGTTGCGTCAGCAAGTCCTGCAGTTCGAAGATGCCGGACATCGTTGCCTGCGACGACACCGACGACAGCACCGTTCCTCCCGGCACCTCGACGAGCTGCGCCGTGACGCGAATCTGTTCGCCGGCGCGAAGGAGCGTGCCGGTGACGACAACATCGACGTCCGCTTCGGTGGCCAGCCGTTTGAGGTCGATCGCTTCGGACGCAAACTTCGCCGCGGCCATCGGCGAGCGGATGATGAGCGAGCGGATGGCGGCCAGTGACGTGGTGATCGCCTCGGGCATGGCGTGCGCGAGGAAGTCGATCTCGGCATCGGCGCGAAGCATGCGGAAGGGGAGGACGATGAGCCGCGTGACTTTGTGCGCGACAACAGGCGCCGAGGCATCGGACATCATCGTCGTCTCGCGAAGATCCTGGGCCATGGCATCAGCGGATTGATATCGATCCACCGGCTTCTTTGCCAGGGCGCGGTGGATGACGCGGTTCACGGCGGAGATCGCGGCCGAGCCGGCGAGGTTCGGCGCGTTTTCATAGACGAGCGCGTGGAAGAGCTGCATCGGATTCTGGTTCGCGAACGGCGGCGCGCCGGCGACCATCTCGTAGAGCAGCGTCGCGGCAGAGAAGAGATCGGTACGGCCGTCGACGGGAGCGCCGAGGATCTGCTCGGGCGCCATGTAGCGCGGCGTGCCGACGATCATGCCGGAGAGTGTGAGCGGCGAGCGGCCGGGCTGCATCGTCGTCGCGTCGGCAGAGAGTTGCGCCGGCTGCAACTCGCGCGCGAGCCCGAAGTCGAGCAGCTTGACGCCGTAGCCGGTGAGGAAGACGTTCGACGGTTTGAGATCGCGATGCACGAAGCCGCGGCCGTGCAGCGCTTCGAGCGCCGTGAGTATCGCAAGTGTGATGCGGATCGACTCGGCGAGCGGGAGTGCGCCGCGGGTCAGGCGTTCGCCGAGCGACTCGCCGTCGAGCAGTTCCATCACAAGAAACGGTGTCCCCTCAGTGTCGCCGATGTCGAAGAGCTGGCAGACGTTCGGATGCGACAGGCTGGCAGCCGCGCGCGCCTCGCGCCGGAACCGCTCGCGCGCCGATGCGTCGCCGTTATCGCGAATGGTCTTGATGGCGACGGCGCGGTGCAGCCGCTCGTCTTCCGCGGCGTAAACGACGCCCATCCCGCCCTCACCGAGCTTGCGCACGATGCGATATGGCCCGATCTGTTCGATCATCGGAAAGGCATTATCGCCTCTTCCGGCTCGTGGTTATCGTGGTCAGCGAAGCAAGGCAACCACAGAGACACAGAGAACACTGAGGGGTCTCTGTGACCTCTGTGCCTCTGTGGTGACCGGTTTTCTAATCGGAGGTCGGATCGTGGCGTGTCAAGATGTGCGAAGTCATGAAGGACTTTGAGGGCCGCGTGGCCGTCGTCACCGGTGCCGCGCGCGGATTGGGACGCGCCGCCGCCGAGCGTCTTTACGAGCGTGGCGCGGCCGTCGCCGTGAATGTGCGCGACCGTGCGCGAGCGGAATCGCTGGCGCAGTCGCTCGGCGAGCGGGCACTCGCGGTTCCGGGCGACATCGCAGCGCCGGGTATTCCGGAGGAGATCGTCCGCGCGACGGTCGAGCGGTTCGGACGGATCGATATCCTCGTGAACAATGCTGCCTTCGCCCGCTCGACGCGCTTTCCGAGTCTCTCGTCCGAGGAGTGGCGGGAAGCGCTGGAGGTGAATCTCACAGCGCCGTTCCTCTTTACCAAGGCAGTGCTACCAATCATGAAAGCGCAGCACTACGGGCGCATCATCAATATCTCGTCGTCCGCCGGCCGCACGGTGAGCACGCTCGGCGGCGCGCACTACACGGCCTCGAAGGCCGGACTCCTCGGCCTGACCCGCGCCAGTGCGAAAGAGCTCGGCCAGTTCGGCATCACCGTGAATGCGGTTTGTCCGGGAATGATCGATACGGAGCTGACGCACGAGAACGCGACGAACGAACTGCTCGAGCGTCTAGCCCGCAGCTACCCGGTCCCGCGGCTCGGGACGTCGCTGGAAGTCGCGGACCTGATCTGCTTTGCCGCCTCCGAGGCGGCCGGGTACATCACTGGCGCATCGTTCGATATCAATGGTGGGGATTTGATGATGTGAGTCCGCCCACGATGACAGTCGGGGACAGTGCTATCCCATGATCGCGGCGATGATCCCCTTCACGTCCTCCGCTGATTCGAAGAAGTGATCCGGATTTTCTGCCCGCAACGTTTCCGCGGATGTTTTCCCTGATGCGATCGCGATCGTCGTGGCGCCGTGCGGGATGCCGCAGCGGACGTCGTAGATGGAGTCGCCGATGATCACGACATCGCCTCCGTCGAAGGCATGGCCGGTCTTGTCTGCCGCGCGTGTGACGGCGATCGGCGGCAACTCTTCGCGGCGCGGCGAGTCGCTGCCGAAAGCGCCGAATGCGAAGGTGTCGTTCAATCCGATGGCACCGAGCTTGAGACGCGCACCCGGCTCGATGTTGCCGGTGAGAAGCGCGACGGTCAGAAGCTCGTAGGCGCAAGCGGCGTCGAGCAGCGCGCGGATGCCGGGCAGCATGCGCACGCGGCCCGGCGCGTTGCGTGCCAGGCCGCCGAGGTAGTGCTGCCAGAAGAGTGGGAGCTGGGAATCGATGTCCGCATCGGTGCGTGCGTCGTCGTGCAGAATCATGCGCGCGATCTGCGGATCGGTGCGGCCGGAGAAGTCGTAGCGGCGCAGATCGCCGCGAAATCCGTAGACGTCCGCCAGTGCCGTCGCGAAGGCTTCGCGGGAAGCGCCGTTGTCACTGATGAGTGTGCCGTCGATGTCGAATAGAACGAGTTTGCGCATCGGAGTGACAGAGTACACTTCGCGCGCCGTCTATGAAGAAAACGTCTCTGGCCGTTCTTTTCCTCACTGTTTTCATCGACCTCATCGGATTCGGGATGGTGATCCCGTTCCTCTCGTTCTATGCCCGCGAATACGGCGCGAACGGGACGACGGTGGGGATGGTGGTCGGCATCTACTCGATCATGCAGTTCTTTTTCGCGCCGGTGTGGGGCCGGCTCTCGGACCGCATCGGACGCCGTCCGGTGATTCTCATCAGCCTCACTGCCAGCTGCATCGGCTACTTCCTTTTTGCCTTCTCGCGTAGTCTCACGCTGCTCTTTCTCTCACGCATCATCGCCGGCGCGGGCGGCGCGAACATCGGCACCGCGCAGGCCTACATCGCGGACAAGACGACGCCGGAGAATCGCGCCAAAGGGATGGGGATCATCGGCGCCGCCTTCGGCATGGGCTTCATCCTCGGGCCGCCGCTCAGCGGTGTGCTCTCGCACGTGGGCACGAAGCACGGGATGGCTGGCAACCTTCTGCCCGGGTTCGTCGCCGGCTCGCTCTCGTTCATAGCGTTGACGATCGCCTTCTTCGTACTCGGCGAGTCGAAACCGCCGGATCTGCGGCCACGCAGCGGCATCCCGCCACAGTTCGACAAGCGCGTCTGGAGCGGGCTAGCCACGCACGGATTGCTACTGGCGATCATCGCCACGATCTTCATCACGCTGCTCGCGGTGGCGGGTATGGAGACGAGCGTCACACTGCATGCGCGCGATCGATTCCATTTCACGCAGCTCGATCTGTCGTGGTTCTTTTTGTTCATGGGCGTGATTGTGGCCGGCATCCAGGGAGGCTTGATCGGGAAGCTGGCCAAACGCTTCGGTGAGAAGGCGCTCATCGCCGCCGGCGCGGCGTCGTTCACGATCGGACTGGCCTTCGTGCCGCTCGTCTGGCGCGTGCCGTTGCTCTACGTCGTCGCGTTCTTCATTGCGGTCGGGCAGGGGCTGACCTATCCGTCGCTAACATCACTGCTGACGAAAGCATCGCCGTCGAGCGAGCATGGAACCATGCTCGGACTCGCCTCCGGCATCGGTTCGCTGGCGCGATTCATCGGGCCGATCTGGTGCGGATTCCTCTACGACCTGGCCCAGGCACGCGGCGCGTTTTACGGCAGCGCGATCCTGACGGCGATCGCGTTCGTCATCGCGCTGCGGATGCGAAAGCAGCCGTTGCTGGTGCAGGCGGCAGGTTAAACTTCGCCCATGTCGATCCTCAAAGTCAGCCGCCTCGGGCATCCCGTTTTGCGGCTCAAATCCTCCGACGTCGAAGTCGCCGACATCAAAGCGGGCAAGTTCCGCGCGCTGATCGACGACATGATCGAGACGATGCACGAATACGAAGGCGTCGGCCTGGCCGGGCCGCAAGTGCACCTCCCGCTGCGCATCTTCGTGTTCGAAGTGCAGGAGAAGGTGGCAAAACGCCGCGGCATCTCGAAGGTCGGCGCCGGCGTCTTCTTCAATGCGACGTACGAACCGATCGGCGACGAAACGATCACCGATTGGGAAGGTTGTCTCAGCGTCCCCTTCCTCGGCGGCGAGACTCCGCGCTACAAACGAGTCCGTCTCCGCGGCCTCGACCACGAAGGCAATCCAGCCGAGCTCGAAGTGGCCGACTTCACCGCCCGCATCTTCCAACACGAGATCGACCACACCGACGGCCACGTCTACCTCGACCGCATGCCGGACCTGACGACGCTGGGATATACGGTGGTGTTGTAGGACTCACGCGAAGCCGCGAAGGCGCGAAGACCACTTAGCAAAGCATCACAACCTCAAACGCGTCTTTTCTTCGCGTCTTCGCGTGAGAGAGTCTTTGCACCGATCACGCGCGGGTCACTTCCCCAAACGCCTTCACGAACGCCTGCATCTGATCCGGCTTACCGATCGTTACGCGCATGTGTTGCGGCAGTGCGGGAAACAGGCGGCCGACGTGGACGCCATGGTTGCGCATTCCGGCCAACAGCGGCCGGACATCGCGGCGGACGTTGATCATGATGAAGTTCGCCTCGGACGGGATGATCTCGTAGCCGAGGTTCTTGAGTGCTGCCACGACGTCCGCTTTCGTCGCGGCGTTTCGTTTGCTGCCGTCGACAACGTGTTGTCTGTCGGCGAGGGACGCCTGGGCGGCGGCGATGGCCATGATGTTCATCGAGTCCCAGGCTTGTTGTGCGGCGAGCTGTTTGATCGTCTCGCGCGAGCTGACTGCATAACCGCAGCGCAATCCGGCCATGCCGTAGATCTTGGAGAACGTGCGCGCCACGATCAGATTCGGCCTCGATGCAATCAGCGGGATCACGCTCTCGTACTCGGCGCTGCTCGCGTAGTGAAAGTACGCCTCATCGACGAGAGCGGCCGTCGTCGCCGGAACGCTCGTCAGCAACCCGCGCAGCGCCGCTCGGGGCGTGATGCTGCCGGTCGGATTGTTCGGATTGCAGATGTAGATCAACCCTGCGCCGGCGACTGCGCCCATCGCCGCGACGTCATGTCCGTACGACGCGTCGAGCGACACGTTGACAGTCTCCGCGCCGCTGATCTTCGCCGCCGCGCCGATGGCCTCGAATGTCGGCGCGGCCATAACCAATTTCCTCGACGGACCGGTGAACGCGGCCGCGGCAACCTTGAGGATCTCGCTCGATCCGTCGCCGAGGAGCACTTGATCGTGGGCAACGGAATGCGACTTCGCGATCGCGTCGACCAGCGCGTCTTGCGACTCATCGGGATAGCGCCACGCTTTCGCGAAGGCTTCGCGCATCGCATCGAGCGCGGCGGGCGAAGGACCGTACGGATTCTCGTTCGAGCTGAGCCGGATCTCGCCGGTGGCCGCAGGCGGTGGCACGGCGAACAGCGGCTTCACGGCGATGAGAGGGGAGAAAACGGCGGCGGCAGCGCCAGCGCCGGCGGCGCGTGCGAATGCGCGGCGGGAGAGGTTCATCATGGCCTCCTAACGCAACGATGGAAACGCGTCGAGTATACCCGCCGCGGTCACGCGAAGCCGCGAAGGCGCGAAGAAAGAGCTCAAGCTCTCCTTCGCGCCTTCGCGTGAGCCGGGCTACTTCATTCGTTATTTGACGGCACGCGAAAAGAGGAATACCGTTTGCGCATCCGTCCAAAATGAAGTCCAAAAGAACCTGGGTGGCAAGGGAGGGGGAGGATGACTGTAAGGTTTTTCCCCGGAAGTAGAAAACAGAAGACGAGCCTGATCGAAGGCTTTCTGACGCAGCACCATGTCGCGCACGAGCTTGCGCGCCCCGAGGAGTTCACCACGAAGACGTTTCACCTCGGCACTGATCCAGCGGTTGAAGTCGACGGGCGTCTGTTCATCGATCCGAACGTCGACGCGTTGAAGAAAATCTTCCACGTGGACTGAGGGTGTCGGAGCTTTCCTGGTTCCTACGCTCCGGTTCTCGACAAAGCTGAGCACGCGGGGAACGCGCTGCTTGGGTTTGATCTCCGACTCCCGACCCC
>Ga0307470_10000123_pt1 | contig 52924 bp, 45 predicted proteins | sample atmos_gasesAM3C__FD_204565 | JGI IMG/M metagenome (GOLD analysis project Ga0307470, IMG submission 204565) | Hardwood forest soil microbial communities from Morgan-Monroe State Forest, Indiana, United States - atmos_gasesAM3C_05 | ecosystem: Environmental > Terrestrial > Soil > Temperate forest... | reverse complement strand
GCGCGTCACACAATCCCCCCCCGCGCTCGGCGCAGCGCGCGCGCGGGGTATCGGTGATCGTGGATGTGCGGCCGCGGCGGCGCCCGCCACAGGAGCAGGCGTATCGCGCTTGTGGTGCAAATCGGGCGGTCTTGTCCCGGCCGCCTCCGCGGCCGGGAAATTAGCGATACCCTCGTACCCCGCGCTCGCGCTACGCCGAGCGCGGGGCTGGCTTGTGAAGCCGCGCCTTCGCGCGCATCCGGGCGAGTGCTGGCGTGCAATCGCGTTGGGTTGAGGGCGAAGCCCACGCTGAGGCTGCCCCTCCGGCCGTTCCTTTACACTGCCTGAGCCATGCGGCTTGCCACCCTCCTGCTCTTCCTCGCCGCGACCGCCTCGGCAGGCGTCATCGACGATCTCGACGATGTCTCGCAATGGACGGCGGCCCCCTCGGATGGGGTATCACTGACGCTGGCAGCGGATCGCGGCGCGATGCGGATGGATTTTGACTTCCGCGGGCATGGCGGGTGGGCGGCGGCGCGGCGGAAGGTGAACATCGATCTTCCGGACAACTATCGCTTCGCCTTCCGCCTGCGGGGAGAGACGTCGCCGAACACGCTGGAGATCAAGTTCATCGATCCTTCGGGAGAGAACGTCTGGTGGGTGCGCCGGGTGGCGTGGGAGTTTCCGCGCGACTGGACCGAGGTCGTCGCCGACAGGCGGAACATCGAGTTTGCCTGGGGACCGTCGCCGAATCATGTGCTGACTAAGATCGGCGCCATCGAGGTGACGGTGACGGCGGCTTCCGGCGGCAAGGGGAGCGTCTGGCTGGACCGGATCACGTTCGATGAGTTACCGGTCGATGCCTCGGCGCCGCTCCTCACGGCCACAAGCGCACAACCCGGGCAGACCGCCGACAGGGCCATGGACGGCCGCACCGACACGGCCTGGCGCGCGGCCGGCGGCGGCGCGCAATCGCTGACGATCGACTTTCGAACGATACGCGAATTCGGCGGTCTCACCGTGCGGTGGGACGGCGGCGATTTCGCCGACGACTATGACGTGGCCACGTCGGTCGATGGGAAAGATTGGACCGTCGTCCGAAAGGTCCGCGGCGGCAACGGCGGACGCGACTACCTGCAGACGCCGAACGCGGCGGCGCGCTACGTCCGTTTCAATCTCCTTCACGGCCCGGCCGGCTACGCGATAAGCGAGATCACCGTCGAGCCTCCGTCGTTCGGCGACAAAACCATCAACGTCTACCAGCGAATGGCCCACGATGCGCCGCGCGGCCGCTACCCGCGCGGTCTGCTCGGCGAGCTGGCCTACTGGACCATCTTCGGCGTCGACCTCGATGAAGGAGCGAAACCGCTGCTGTCCGAGGACGGCGCCATCGAGACTCCTGCCGGCTTCACGCTCGAGCCGTTCGTGCGCATCGACGGACGCCTCATGACCTGGGCGGACGTGACCACGTCACAATCGCTCGAACAAAATTCGCTGCCTCTGCCGTCGACGACGTGGCGGCATCCGAAGTTCACGCTGGAGATCGCCCCCTTCGGCGCCGGCACCGCGTCCGCGCCTGTCGGCTACGCGCGCTATCGGTTGCGCAACACCAGCACGCACACCGAGCGCGCACAGTTCTACGTCGCCATCCGCCCGCTCCGCGTCACGCCGCCATGGCACGAGCTGAACATCGCCGAGCTTACGGCGCCGATTCGTTCCATCCAGTGGGACGGAAAGGAGCTCGCTGTCGACGACACGCGAGTCGTCCCGCTGACGAAGCCGTCGGCAGTCACGGCATCGACGTTTGATGGGGGCGATGCGGGTGAGAGGCTTGAGGGGGGGTGGGGAGTGGGGGGTGGGGGGTGGGAGAGCCGAGCCGTGACATCGACTGTGTTTGTCGAGCGTCCTTCTCCCCCGCGCTTCTCAGCGGGGGAGAAGGTGCCCCTTCGTCGCTATCGCTTCTCAGGGCAGGCTCCGGCGGATGAGGGGGCGGTGCTCGCGACATCCGACGTCGTCGACCCAAATCAACACGCCTCGGCACTCATGCTCTGGGACCTGATCCTCGCTCCCGGCGAAGAGCGCATCATCGACATCGCCACGCCACTCCACGCGTACGATGCGCAGGCCATCCCGCGCAACGTCACACAACAGCGCGTAGCCGCAATCGCCTACTGGCGCAAGATCGTCGATCACGTCCAGATCGACATCCCCGCCGCGCGCGATCTCGTCGACACAGCCCGCGCCACCGTCGCCTACAACCTCCTCGGGCGCGACGGTCCGGCAATTCGCGGCGGCGCGCGCAATTACCGCCGGAGCTGGATTCGCGACGGCTCGCTGGCCTCGACCATGCTGCTCCGTTTCGGCCTCGACGACGACGTGCGCGATTACATCCGCTGGTTCGCCCCCTACCAGTTCACCGACGGCAAGATCCCCTGCTGCGTCGACGCCCGAGGCGCCGATCCGGTGGCCGAGCACGACAGCCACGGGGAGTTCATTTATCTCGTCGCCGAGTACGCAAGGCTGACAGGCGATCTCTCGCTGGCGAAGGAGATCTGGCCGCATGTGGAGAAGGCGGCCGATTACATCGATTTGTTGCGACATCAAACGACGGGCGAGTTCGAGGGGTTGCTTCCGCCGTCGATCAGCCACGAAGGCTACTCCGCGAAGCCGATGCATTCGTACTGGGATGATTTCTTCGCCGTGCGCGGCCTCCTCGACGCCGCGTGGCTGGCCGGACAACTCGGCCAACACGAGGCAGAAGTGCGGTTCGAGACAAGTCTGCGTGAGTTTGACCGCGACTTTGGCGCTTCGATCCGCCGCGAGATGACGGCGCACCACATCGACTACATCCCCGGCTGCGCGGACCTCGGCGATTTCGATCCGACGTCGACGACCATCGGCATCGAACCGGTCGGCGCAACTCTCCCGCACGACGCACTCATCCACGAGTTCACGCGCGCATGGGACGAGGCGCAGGCGCGGATGGAAGGCCGGCGCCCGTGGAAAGACTACACGCCGTACGAGCTGCGCCAGATCGGCACCTTCGTTCGCCTCGGATGGCGCGATCGCGCCCAGCGCCTCCTGGTCTTCTTCCTCGATGACCGCCGCCCGCCCGGCTGGAAACAATGGGCCGAGGTCGTCGCGCAGGATTACCGCGGTCCAACGTACCTCGGCGACATCCCCCACCTCTGGGTCGGCTCCGACTTCGTTCGCTCCTTCATCGACATGATCGCCTACGAGCGCGAGAAGGACGACACGCTCGTCCTCGGCGCCGGCATCCCGGAGTCATGGCTAGTTCAAGGCGTCCGCGTATATGGTCTGCGCACGATGTACGGACCACTCGACTTCTCGGCGAAACGGTCCGGGACGCATGTCATCGTGACGATCAGCGGCGTACGCGTGCCGAAGGGCGGGATCGTGCTGATGCTGCCGGGCGGTGAGCGGGTGATCCGTAACGTTCCTGCGCGAGTGGTTTTGAGCAACCTAACACCGTAGCGTCGTAGCGCCGCCGGCTCGGCGGCTGTACCGCCAGCGCCTGCCCTGAGCGGAGTCGAAGGGGCTCGCTGGCGGTTGCCGCGCCTAGGCACGCTTGGTGGTCGTGCGTTTCCTGCGAGATTGTGGCGGGTTAGGAAGTGCGGCGATTACCGAGCGAAGCAGTTGATTCACCGATTCCGAATTGTCGAAAACTAACGCCACGTCCGGCTCAAGCAGGACCGCTACGGAGCCTTCTTTGACCTGAGAAGCGAACCGGTTTGGCATCGACTTCGAGTAGTCGAAGCGGTACTCGGAGCGCTTCCCATCAGATGTTTTCTTAGAAGAATCCTTCCTCACGTCACAAGTCTACCGCCTCTCCTGAGCAGGCGATTCGGTGGCTCTGTGCAGTGGCCGGGGGAAGAGGCCAGATTTGCTCGAAGACGGACGCGCGAAGGCGCGTCCAAGAATCTAGCCCCCGGCTCTGCCGGGGGACGTGACGCCGCCCAGAGTTGCGGCCGCGAAGGCGGCCGCCACAGGATGCACACTTTGTAGCGACCGCCTTCGCGGCCGCACTGGAAGAAACAACCTCGGCGCCCCCGGCCAAGCCGGGGGCTGATTTATTCGACGCGCCTTCGCGCGTCGGCGAAACGCCAGCGTCCTGCTCGACGCCTACAGGACCGTTGCTAATCTCGCGCGCGCCCCCCAACAGGATAAGATTCCCCCGTGGCCATTCCTCCCGAAGTTCGTACCGACGCGGAAACCGCGCTCACCGAGTTCTGTGCGCAGAGCTCGACCGCGGACGTATCCGAGGAATCACGGATCGAATTCGAGATCCTGGAGAACCACGTCATCCTGATCGAGCGGCGGCCGTCGTTTCTGAATCATCTCGAATGGACCTCCGTGCCGAAGGCCAAGTTCCGCTACTCGCCGGCGAAAGAGGTCTGGTCGCTCTACTGGCCGGACACGGACCAGCGGTGGCACCGGCTGTCGAGCGCGAAGACGGCGAAAGATATCCGCGTGCTGCTGAAGGCGGTGGCGACGGATACGTCCGGCGTCTTCTGGGTTTGAAGCCCTGCGTGGTCGGTCCTCATCGCGGCACTGTCGGCGGTGCCTTGGGCAACCAACGCTGCCGGCCGTGCCGGCCTACTTCGCCGCCTGCATGAACGCGCACGAATCGATCGACTGAAGATCGAGTTGCAGCGAGGCCATGCTCTCGATGATCTCGATGCGAAACGGAATGCGGCGGGCGTCGTCGGAGAGCCAGATCTTCATGCCGCCCGGCCACTTCCTGCCGCCGGGTCCGTCCACGATCTCGAATCCGTTCGACGCCACCTGCTGACTGCCGATCGTGAAGAGGCGGCGATCCGCGGGACGGATGATCACCGGATACGACTTGCCATCCGAATAGATCGTCGTCGTCACCGGGCCGTGAATTGTCGGAGCATTCTGCCGGAGGTAGTGGATGGCGCTGACGACGTCGTGGAAGGATCCGGACGGCATCGGATTCGTCTTGTCCCACTGCTTCTCCGGCGTCTCCTTGTGCAACGTGGCCACGCCGTGGGCGTAGTCGAAGAGCGTCCGCTCCTTGCGCGATTTGTCCTTCCACACGTACGCGTGATACGTCATCAGCGTACGCTGCCCTGCCGCGTCCATCTGCGTCTCGTACGCGTAGAAGCCGCCGTTGCCGGTGGCCGTGATGAGCAGCGAGCTGTCGATGGCGTTCCGTCCGGCGCTGGGATAGGTGGTCTTCAACTCGCCCACGCCCGAGGTCGGGAACATGATGCCGGCAATCCAGGAGAGACCGCCACGCAGCTTCCACGCATAGCGGAAGGACTCGACGTTGGCGGGACCTCGGCAGTTGAGGTCGACCGCACCCGCTGTCGGAATCGCACAGGCAAGCGCCAGTGCAAGAATCGAGTGCCGGATCACCTTCATCAGCGCGTTCAGGAACAGGGTGCAACCGGTTGATATTGCTGGCTTCGTGCCGAAAACGCTACATCGCGCTCAGCCGTTCCTCGACCTCGACGATGACGTAATCCGGCGTCGACGACCCCGCGGTCACGCCAACGGTGCGCGCGTTCGTAAACCACGATGGCTTGAGGTCATCGGCTCCCTGCACCAGATACGAAGGCTTGGCCTCCCGGCAGATCTCCCACAGGTGCTTCGTGTTCGCGCTCATCTTGCCGCCGATGACGACGATGGCGTCGATCTCGGGATCCTGAGCCAGCACACGCGCCGCGTCCTGGTTCTCTTTCGTGGCGTAGCAGATCGTGTCGCCGCGCTCGACCACCGCCGCACGCCGCTCGATGGCCTTGACCACATCCTCGAACTCCTCGGCGTTGAGCGTCGTCTGATAGAAAACCTTCAGCCGGTCGTATTGCGACCAATCGATGGCGTCGGCCTGATCGACCTTCGTCACGATGTGGAACGAGGCCGGGTCGAGATCGTGCGTATAGCCGATCACCTCGCGGTGTTTCGGATCGCCGATGAAGATGAGGTGATAGCCGTCCGCGAGAGCCTTCTTGGCCTCGCGATGGATGTCGTAGACGAACTTGCACGTGGTGTCGAGCACCTGCAGCCCCGACGATTTGGCAAGCTCATGGAACGACGGAGGAACGCCGTGCGCGGAGAAGACGATCGTGGGCTCCTCGACCGCCGTGATCTCGTCGATGGTGCGCACTCCGAGGCGCTCCATCTCCTCCACCACCCGCTCGTTGTGAACCACCTGCCCGAGGATCGCACCACGGCCGCCTCCGGCAACGAAACGCTTCACCTTCAGGTCGGCGATGCGGACGCCGGAGCAGAAGCCGTACTTGGCCGCGCGTTTGACGTTCATCAAGGGGAGGGAACGCGGCGGGAAGGCGGGACATTCTGGGGTACGCTGGCCGTCGCCGAGTCGCCTTGAGACCCGGCAAGCGCGCCGCTCGCGTTGTCGGTATCTCCGAGGTAAGATCGGGCCGTGACAGAGAAGGATCTGGGCATCTTGATCGAAACCGGGCTGAAGGGCCTAGCGAACCAAATCGAACAGTTACGATTTCAGACACAGGCTCAGATCGAAAGCCTGCAAGCCGAGGTTCGTCAGACGAACGTTCAGATCGAAAGCATTCAAGACGAGGTTCATCAGACGAACGTTCAGATCGAAAGCATTCAAGACGAGGTTCATCAGACGCAGATTCAGATCGAAGGCGTACGCGGCGACATCAAGCAGCTAGCTGAGGGCATCGCCAACGTTGAGGAGAAGCTCGATCGGCAGGTCAAGGATAATGTCCGCCAGTTCGACGACGTCCGGGCACTGATGCGTATCTCGTATGTCCAGATCGAACAACGCGTCAGCACACTTGAGGACCGCTACGACGAGATGAACGCTCGCCTTACCGCGCTCGAAAGCACGCGGCACTGAATAGACCTAATCCATTTCGACCCGTGCGTAGAGGTCGGCGATCTTCAGATCCACTTCGATGCTGTTCAGCCGAATGACGTCCTGGAGCGAGGTCTTCCGCTCGGACAACCACTTATCACCGTCGCGCCATCTGTGTTCCACGTCGACAGCGCTTTGCTCGATGAGCAGATAGTCGCGAAAGGTGGGGATGGATCGATACAGCTCGAACTTCTCTCCCCGATCGTAGGCTCGCGTCGATGGTGAGAGAACCTCGACCAGAACGGTGGGATTCGTGATCGTTTCGAGCGGTTCGCCGCTAAGGATGATCGGCCCGCAGATCACGACAGCATCAGGGTACGTATAGAGTCCGGAGGCAGTGAGAATTCGAGTGTCCGATCCCAACGATTCGCAGCGGCCGTCACGTAGCTTCGGCTCCAGCGCCAACAGAACGTTCCTGGAGATCCGATTGTGGTTCGGCGATCCGCCGGCCATCGCCAGGATCTCGCCGTCGAAATACTCGTTCCGAACCGGCGACATCGCTTCGACCACGAAGTACTCCTCGATGGTGTAGTGCCGCTGTGCCTGTTGCATCGCAGGATCTTACTCCGGTGTGGCGAAACTGTTGGACGCGCCTTCGATGTTTGACCCCGGCCAAGTAAGACGTATCTTACTGACCATGAAAACGACGATGTCGTCGAAAGGCCAGATCGTGTTACCTGCGGCGCTCCGCGAGCAGGACAACCTGGAGCCAGGGGATGAATTCTCAGTGGAACGTCTCCAAGAGGGCCAGTACAGGCTGGTGCTAGTACGAAACCGGCCGTTGCCGAATGAGGGCCTTGTCGATTGGCTCCTCGCGTGCCCTGAGAAAGACTTCTTCGTTCCGATTGAATCCGAGTCGACCGACGAACTGTAACCCTGCAACCCACCAACCCCGAGACCCCGCAACCGCGCGACCCCGCCACCCCGCTTACAATCCCCGCCTCATGTCGTCTGCCCGCGATCCGCTGTTCACTCCCCGCTTCGCCATGCTGTGGGTGTACGCGTTCGTCACCTTCTTTTCCGCCTTCCAGCTCCTGCCGGCCATTCCGTTCCGCATTCTCGACCTCGGCGGGTCACGGGCGGAGGCGGGGTGGTTCCTCTCCGTCTACACCTTCGCCAGCGCATTCTCGGCGCCGGTCATGGGGAGTCTGGCCGACCACTTCGGACGGCGGCGGTTCCTCATCACCGCGTCGATCCTGTTCGTGGCCTTCTCGGCCGCGTACGGCGTGGTGCGGCATCTGCCGCTGTTGTTTCTCATCGGCGCGATCCACGGCGCGGTCTGGTCGGGGCTCATGGCCTCGGCATCGGCACTGATGAGCGAGTACATCCCGGAATCCCGCCGCAACCAGGGGCTGGCGTATTGGGGACTCTCCAGCAGCAGCGCCATCGCCATCGCTCCCGCCGTCGGACTGTGGGTCTTTCACTTCGGATGGACGACGCTCTGCATCGAGTTATGTGTGGTCTCCGTGCTGATGGTCTTCGGCTCCCTGCTGTTGCGCGCTGACCAGAAGGGACCGACCAAGCGGCGGCTCGCTGTCTCCGATGCCTGGGATTGGCGCGTGATCGCCACGGCGCTGGCGCTGGCAGTGGCCTCGTTCGGCTACGGCGGCATTACCAGCTACTCCGCGATCATCGCCGTCGAGCGCCATATCAGGCCGGAAGCGATCTATCTGACGACCTACGCGATCTCGCTGGTGCTCTTCCGCGTCTGTTTCTCGCACCTCGGCGACAAGCTCGGACCGAAGCGGATGCTCTACCCCGGCCTGGTACTGGTCCCGTTCGCGTTCGGCTGGCTCGGCATCGCGCACACGCGCTGGGAGATGATCGCCTCGGCCGCTCTCTTCGGCATCGGCTTCGGCGCCGTCTATCCGGCCTTCGTGACGATCATCCTCGGCAGCACAGATCCGGCGCGGCGCGCGCGGACCTTTGGCTCGATCGTGTGGGCCTTCGACACCGGCATCGGCCTCGGGTCGTTCGGCATCGGCGCCATCGGTCAGCACTACGGCCTGTCGAGAGCGTTCCTGGTCGCGGCCGCCCTGAGCTGTCTGGCTATCCCGATCTTCGCACTGACATCGCCGCGCCTCGGTGGCACCTCCCTTGCTGCCAAACCCGAGCATGTCCCAACCGCCGACTGACGACGAAGAGCGCGTATCGCGCAAAGTCGTCTACGAGACTACCGAGACGAGCGGCTCACCGCGCTCAACCGGCATCACCATCATCATCATCGTCGTGCTCGCGCTCGTGCTGATCGGATACATCCTGATGCACTTGCACCGGTGAGGGGATCTCGTAACGCTGGCCGCTGGCCGGCTGGACCGCTGGCGGCTCGCCGGCGGTTTGGTGTTGCGAGACCGGCGGCGGGCCGCCGGCGCTACGAGCTACGCATTACCATTCGCGCATGATCCGCTCCGCGCTCGCCACCGCCCTCCTCCTCACCGCCACCTCCCTCCACGCCGCGGACTTCGACGCAAAGGCGGCCGAGCGCTTCGCCAATCTGGCGCTGGCGTGTGTACACAAGGAGTATCCGAACAAGATCGCCCACAGTCTGAACAGTGATCAGGACGTGGCGCCGCCGCGGACGCTGACGCCGGCGTTCTACGGTTGTTACGACTGGCATTCATCGGTTCATGGTCACTGGCTGCTGGCGCGGCTGGCGCGGACGTTTCCCGACGCGCCGTTCGCGTCGAAGGCGCGGGCGGCGTTGAAGCAAAGCCTCACCGCGGAGAACGTCGCGCAGGAAGCGAAGTACTTGCGCGCGGACGGACGGGCCAGCTTCGAGCGGCCGTACGGCCTGGCCTGGCTGCTGCAGCTCGCCGCGGAGCTGCGCGAATGGGACGACCCACTCGGGCGCGAGCTGTCGGCCAACCTGCGGCCGCTCGAGCAGGCGGTCGACGAGCGGCTGGCCACCTGGCTACCCAAGCTGTCGCATCCGGTCCGCTCCGGCGAGCACAGTCAGACCGCGTTCGCGCTCGGATTGATCATCGATTCGACCAACGACCCGGCGCTGAAGAAGGTCGCCGGCGATGCAGCCAGGCGCTTCTTTGCCAACGACAAGTCCTGCCCTCTGTCGTATGAACCCTCGGGCGAGGACTTTCTGTCGCCGTGCCTCGCCGAAGCCGATGTGATGCGGCGCGTATTGCCGCCGAAACAGTACGCGATGTGGCTGGCGTCACTCCTCCCGCGGTTTCAGTCGCTGCATCCCGAGGTCGTCACCGATCCGACCGACGGAAAGCTCGCGCATCTCGATGGATTGAATCTCAGCAGAGCCTGGATGCTGGAAGGCATCGCTTCAGGATTGCCGAAGAGTGATCCGCGCGTGAAGTCGCTGCGAAGGATCGCGGCGGCGCATCGCGAAGCAGGGCTGGCCTCGGTGACGGGCGAGCACTACGAGGGCGGCCATTGGCTGGGATCGTTCGCCGTGTATCTGACGACCGGAAGGGGATTGAAGTAGTCGCCGGCGAACGTAGGCAGGACTCTCCAGTCCGACCGGAGCTTGCGCTGCTCTTAACTACAGGCGTTTAACAATTACCGCTCTCCCGAGCTCCGGTCGGACTGAGAGTCCGACCTACGTTCGCAACCCCGTTTGACCAACCGACAACTGACAACCGACAACGCGCGCGAAACGCGCAAATTAGTCAAGAGTCGCGCAAGCTCCGGTCGGACTGAGAGTCCGACCTACGTTTTCCCCTTCCGCAACGTGGCCGAGCTCACATCCAGCTCGTCGATCGGAATCACTTCGACGTTCTTGAACCGCTGCTGCAAGCCCGGCAGAAACTTCTTCGAATCACCGACGATGACGATGCTGGCGTCGTTGCCGGCCAGGTGCGCGGCGGCAAACTTCTGGACATCAGATGATCCAACACTCTGCACGCCGCTGATGTAGCGGTTGATTTCGTCGAGGCTTAATCCGTAGAGCGCCAGCGTGCCGATGCGGCCGATGATGCCGGCGTTCGTCTCGAGCTGTTGGCCGAAACCTCCGATGAGCACCGCTTTGCGTGGCCCCAGCTCGTCTTCGGCGACGAGAGTGGCGCCGAGCTTGTTCATCTCGTCGATGATCAGGCCGGCCACCTCGCCGGCCGATTCATTCTTCGTCTGCGCCGATGCCGTGAACGGTCCGACGTCGCGGCGCAGATCGAACGAGCTGCCCGCGCCGTAGCTGAGCCCACGCTTGATGCGGATCTCCTCATTGAGCCGCGACGAATAGCCGCCGCCGAGGACCGAGTTCGTCACGAGCGAAAGGTGATACGCGGAGTCGTTGCGTCGGAGGCCGGGACGGCCGACGACGACCGCCGCCTGACCGGCCGCAGGCATATCGACTATGACGACGTGCGGCGCCGGGAAGTCCTTCGCCGCTGCCGGCTGAACGAGATGCGAACCCGTCGCCGCTTTCCACTCGCCGAAAAGCTCCTGCGCCGCAGCGAACGCTTTCGCCGGCGTGATGTCGCCGCCGATCACGAGGATGGCGTTGTCCGGACGGTAGTAGTCACGGTGGAAGGCAACGATGTCATCCCGCTTGATCCGGGCCAGCGACTCGGGCGTACCGCCGAGGTTGTGACCGTAGGGGCCCGTGCCGAAGATCACGTGCGCGGCCACGAAGCTCGCCAGGCGCCCTGGCTGCTTCATGGCCACGCTGAGCGCATCGATGTTCTGCTGCCGCAGACGATCGATCTCGTCCTGCTTGAAGGTCGGATGGCGTACGACGTCAGCCATGAACGCCATCGCCTGCGGAAGCTTCGAGGAGAGGACGTCGAGATCGGCCGATGAGTTGTCCCATGCCGCACCGGTGTTGAGGGTCGCGCCGAGCGCTTCGACACCGCGCGCGATCTGCTCGGCGCTCCGCGTCGTGGTCCCCTTCGTCAGCAGCGACGCGGTTGTGTCGGCGAGGCCGGGAAGATTGGCAGGATCGGCTTCACCGCCATTCCGGATCAACAACCGCGCGGCGACCAGCGGAACGCCTTTCTTTTCGATGACGATCACGCGCAGCCCGTTGGCTAAAGTCTTCTCCACCGGCTTCGGGATGTGAAGCTGGCGCGGGGCGGCGGGCGGTGGCGGAGTGGTCTCGACCTGCGCGAACGCCGGTTGCAGCGCAAGCGATATCGCGGTGGCGACAAGGAGCCTGTTCATTTCGCCTCCGAGGTATATGTGATTGACACTGCTTTTCCATCGATCAGATACTTTTTCACCACACGCTGCACATCCGCGGCGGTCACTGCCTGCAGCCGCGTCAGACCTCGATTCACATACGAGGCGTCGTGGTTCTGTGTGATCGCTTCGCCGAGCGCGCCGGACTTGCCGTCATTGGTCTCGCGCTCGCGCAACGCCGAGGTGATGATGAGGTTCTTGGCCTTGTCGAGCTCCGCGGCGGTGACCGGCTTCGCCGCCAGCGCGGCAATCTCCTCCCGCAACGCGGCCATGCCGTCGTCTGTCTTCTTGCCGCTGGCCATGACCGCGCGGGCGGTGAAAAGGCCGGTGTCTTCGCGCGTGTCTGCGTTCGCGCTCGCGCTCTGCGCCAGTTGCTTCTTGTAGACGAGCGATTGATACAGCCGCGAGGAATCCCCCTCGGAAAGAATCGTGGCGGCGATGTCGAGCGCCTCGGAGTCATCGCTGCGTGCGTTCGGAATCAGCCAGGTCAGCGCCACGGCCGGCAGCGGAACATTCGCGCCATGCTCATCGAAGTGCTTCTCTTCGGTCCGCGCCGGCTCGTCGACCATGACGCGCGGAATCGGAGTCGACGGCTTCGGAATGGAGCCGAGATAGCGGTCGACCCAGGTATCGAACTGCTTTGGATCGAGATCGCCGGCCACGATCAGGACGGCGTTGTCGGGGCGGTAGAACGTCGAATGAAAGGCCTGCACGTCGGCGAGCGTGGACGCGTCGAGCTCTTCGATCGAGCCGATGCCCGGCCGGCGGTACGGATGGACCGCGTACGAGTCTTTCGTGATGTCGTAGCCGAGTCGGCCGTAAGACGGCGCCAGGATGCGGAAGCGGAACTCTTCCTTGACCACATCTCGCTCCGACTTGAAGTTGGCTTCGTCGACCGTCAGCGATCCCATCCTCTCCCCCTCGGCCCACAGCAGCGTCTGAAGGTAGTTCGACGGGATGACCTCGTAGTAAACGGTTCGATCCGGATGCGTGTAGGCGTTGTTCATGCCGCCCACGTCCTCGGTGAGCCGGTCGAGCATCTCCGATTTCATGTGGGCCGTGGCCTTGAACATGATGTGCTCGAAGAGGTGCGCGAATCCGCTGCGCCCCTCGGGATCGTTCTTCGAGCCCACGCGATACCAGACGTTGATGGCCACGGTCGGCGTGGCATGGTCTTCGATCGAATAGACCTCCAGACCGTTGGCCAGCGTGCGGTGGTGATAGTCGATCGGCGGGAATGTGGCCGCGGCCGCCGAGGCGGCGACAAAGAGGATGGCGATGATGAAGCGACGTACGAGCATGCGACCTCCGTGGGGTGGGTGTGGGGCGTCGGGGGTGGGGAGTGGGAGATAGAGACTGCGGTTTCCCGGAAGTTCGCGTCCATTTGACGTTGGAACGAACCACTTGACTCACGCGGAGACGCGGAGAACTCTCTCCGCGCACTCCGCGTCTCCGCGTGAGTCCTTCAGGCTTCAGAGGACTTTCACTTCGCTCCCACACCCCACCCCCCACTCCCCACACCCCACTCCCCGACTATATCAACGCGCCTGCTCGGCGATGCCTTTGCGGATCATCTCCCTCATCATCGGCTTCAGCTTCTGCTCGATGTCGCGGCTCAGGGCCGACTGCCGCTCGCTGAGCTTGGACTGCTCCACGCTGAGCAGCGACTGCTGGCGGCTCAACTCGCTCTGCTCGCGGCTCAGATCCGCCTGTTTGCGACTGATGTCTCGCTGGCGTCGCTCCAGGTCGCGCCGACGTGACTGAATCGTTGGATCGTCATCGTCGTCGAAGCGCGTCGTCAGGCGCGCCTGCTCCGCGCCGAGACGGCCCTGCTCGCTCCCAAGTTCCCCCTGACGACTGCCTAGCTCTCCCTGCTTGCGTCCGAGAGCGCCCTGCCTGCCGCCCAGCTCTCCCTGCTCGCGGCCGAGCTCGAACTGCGGACGATAGAGATCCATCAGGTCGTGGATCGTCGCCGCATCGCGCACGACGTACGCGCGCCCATCGTGACGGAACCAGAAGAACTGGCGGCCGTACGCGTGCCGAAGCTCCGTAACGTCGGTATCGCTATCGATGTTGACGATATTGGTATCGCCGACTGAGAGAACCCACTTGCTGCCACCGTGACCCTCACTCCACCTCTCCGGCGGAGCGGGAGGCTCCGGCGGCTCGGGCGGCTCCGGAACGACGTCGATCGACGCCATCGCCGGGCGGGCGGGAGGAGCGGGCGGCGCCGGCGGCATCTGCAGGCCGAGGTAGGGAAGCGCCTGCAGCCTGGGGATCACAGCCAGCGATACGGCGGCAACTACGAGGACGGCAACGACGCGCAAGGTTTTCATAACTTCTCCTCGGCAGGATTGGACGATGGGAAGGCGGAGAAGTTAGTCGAGGGGGTCGCCGCAAGTGGCTTCGCAGCGAATAAGCCGCCTCCGGCGGCTTTACTCATGACACACAGAACGTCCAAACTCCAGCGCCCGCTGAAAGCGGGCTCTTGATGACCTAACCTGCATTTCTCACAATCTCATAGAACCTCCATGCCTGCTGCCGCAAGCCAGAGATCAATGTGGCACAGACACTTTTGTCTGTGCCCCGGCCGAAGCCGATCGCCCCTGAGAGCTTGCAATCTTGAGTCGTGGCGAGATCCCGCACAGACAAAAGTGTCTGTGCCACATCGGTCCTGCTCATCGGCACCTCTCCGCCGTATTGCCCAGACAACGTGCGGGCAATTCCACTCATCGCGTGAGAAATGTGGGCTAATCTAGGGCTAATCCCTCAAACACCCCGAGACCGCGCAACCGCGCGACCCCGCAACCGCGACCTACTCGTACCGCAGCGCCTGAATCGGATCGAGCTCCGAGGCCCTCGCGGCTGGGTAGATCCCCGACACCAGCCCCACTGTGATCGAGACGCCGCACGAGAGGAGCAGCGAGCCGAGCGTGATCACCGTCGGCCAGCCGGCGTACGCGGCCACGAGTCGGGCCAGGATGATGCCGATGATGATGCCGGACATGCCGCCGATCAGGCTGATGGTGAAGGACTCGATGACGAACTGGGCCTTGATGTCCCGCTTGCGCGCGCCGATGGCGCGGCGGATGCCGATCTCGCGCGTCCGTTCCATCACAGAGGCCAGCATGATGTTCATGATGCCGATGCCGCCGACGAGAAGGGAGATGCCGGCGATCGATCCCATGACGATCGAAAAGATCCTCTGCGTCTGCCGGCTCTGCTCGAGCAGCGCCTCGGGAACGACGATCTCGTAGTCGTCGGCCCCGCCATGGAGACGCTCCAGCAGCGGCCGGATCAGCGTCGCGGCATCGCGCGTCGATACGCCCTCCTGCAACTCCACCAGCAGCTCGTCGACGGGCGCATCGAGCGGATCGCGATCGAACTTCCGCATCGCCGTCGACACAGGGATCCAGATCTCCTGCGCGTTCGAGGCCACCGGGACGTCTTTCGACGACGGCGTCCCCGGCTCCTCGCCGGCGAAGAGGCCGATCACCTCGAGCCAGACGTCGTTGACCTTGAGATGCTTGCCGATGGCCGGGCCGTATCCGAACAGACTGCGCCGCACTTCCTGGCCGATGACGCAGACCTGGGCGTACTCCTGTTCGTCGCGCATGTCGAACATGCGCCCCTCGGCCAGCGACACCGTGGCCACGCGCGGGTAGCGCCATGAAACGCCGAGGACCTTGGCCTTCGTCTTCGCACCGGGAGCGATGATCTTGTAAGGTTTCACCTCGACGCGCGGAAGCACCATCTCCACGCGCGGCACGGCCTCGCTGATGGCTTCACCGTCGCGCAACGACACGCCGAGCGATTTCTTGCGCAGCTCGGCGCGCTCGTCCGGCTTGACGGTCTTGGCGCGGACGATGACGTTGCGCAGCCCAAGCCGTCCGATCGCTTCCAACGCCTTCTTCTCGCCCCCCGCGCCGATCGACAGCATGGCAATCACCGCCCCGACGCCGAAGATCATCCCAAGCATCGTCAGCGCCGTCCGCAGCTTGTGGGTGGCGAGGTTTTGAAGCGCGGTGGTGAAGGTTTCGGGGGTGGTCATGTTCGCGGTCTCTGGGTTGCGCGGTTACGCGGTCGCGCAGTTGTGGTCTCGGGGTAGCGCGGTTGCGCGGTCTCGCGGTGTTGATGCGATTGAGCAGCGCGTGTGAGTGGCAGGCCGTGGGATATCGGCGCTGCAAATTCGCGCGGCAATCGCCAGACCTCGCCGTTACGCGGTCTTGATGTATTCAAGAGGATGGCGGTGCAGATGGATTCGCACACCGCGAGACCGCGCAACCCCGAGACCTCGCAACCGCTACGCCCCATCCTTCTCCTCCGTCGGATCCCGCAACGCGATCTCGTCCCCCTTCGCCAGCCCCTTCGTCACCACGACGCGGCCGGCGGACGAGGAGCCGATCTCGATCGGTACCGGCTCGAATTTGCCGGCGCGCTTGCGGTAGACGAGCTTCTTTCCCTGCTTTTCGAAGATGGCCTGACGGGGGATCGAGAAGGCGCCGTCGCGGTTTTCGACATCGAGCACGGCGCGGACGCGCGCGCCGGGCTTCATCAGCGCCGGGTCGGTGTGATCGAGCGTGATGGTCGCGCCGAAGTACTGCACCGGCACGCGCGGAAAACGCGGGCGGGCCAGCTTGTCCACCTGCGAGATCTTGCCAGTGATGACAGAGCCCGGCTTCCCTTCGACCGAAAGCGTTGCCTTCTCGCCAACAGCCAGGCCCGCCGCATCGGCCTCGAGCACGAAGACCTCGGCCTTCATCGACTTCAGATCGGGGATCTCGCCGATCGGGCTGCCCGGCCAGACCGTGTCGCCGATGCGTACGACATCGCCGCGCCAGTCGTGCTGCAGCACGAGGATTCCATCGTACGGCGAGCGCATCTCCAGGGCGTGCAAGCCCTGCTCGGCGTTGCGGATCTTGAGGTCGGCCTTGCGCTGCTCGATGGTGACCAGAGCGCGGTCGGCGGCGGAAAGCTTGTCGCGCACGCCCAGGACTCCTTCGGCGTGCTCCTTCTTATGGCCGGCCAGCGTTTCATCGATCTGCGATTCGACACGCTGGTAGCGCGAGAAGACCTCGGCGTCGTCGAACTTGAACTGCCGCGCCGCCAGCAACTCGTCGGTGGCCTGGTGCGCATCGCGGCGGAGGTTCGTCCGCGTCATCGAGGCCTCGGTGTTGGTCTTGTACATCTTGTTGCCGGCCGTGTCGTGGTCCTCGCGGCCGCCTTGCAGTTGCGTCTCGAAGTCGGTGGGATCGAACTGCACCACCACGTCGTCCTTCTTCAGCAGGGCGCCGTCGGGAACGATCCAGGCGATCTTGAGCTGCCCCGGCGCGTTGGTCGGCGCCGACAACGGCGTCGCCTTCGTCGACTTGAGGTTGCCTTCCGCCGTGACACGCCGCGCGAAACGGACCGCTTCGACGCGGAACGTGGGCACATCGCTCGACTGATGGCACGCGGCCGTCAGCAGGGTCAACACGGCGAGCGCCAATAAACCGTACCGGATCACGATTTCGACTGATCCTTGTCGCCGGTTTTCGGAACCAGGACGCGGTCGCTCGCGGAGAGGCCGCTCAACACCTCGACCGACTTCTCGTTCTCATGTCCCAGCTTCAGCGGCACCGCCGTTACGGAGAATCTGTCGCGGCGATAGGCCACCGGCCCTGCGTTCGTGACGAAAACAGCACTGCGCGGAATCAGCAGCGCGTTCTTCGCCCGCCCCAGCTCCACCGTGCCGTGGAAACGCATGCCCGGCCGCATCTTGGCTGGATCGGTACGGTCGAGGACGATGTTGACCTTCAGGACTTTGATCGGATCCTTGGTCCCCTGCTGCTGCCCGACCGTGCGCGACGCCTCGCCGATCGTGCCGGCGAACTCCTCGTCGGGATGAGCGTCCAGGTTGAAGATCACGCGCTGGCCGGCGGCGACTTTGCCGGCGTCGGCTTCGTCGACCTCCCCCTTGGCCATCATGCGGGCCAGGTCCGGGATCTCGATGACGCGCTCCATCCGCCAGCAGGTGTCGCCGACCTTCTTCTTGTCGCCGCGCCAGTTCGTCACATAGACGATGGTTCCGTTCCGCGGCGCGAGGATGGTCATCGCTCTGATTGCGTTCTGCGTTGCGGTGACGATGGCCTCGGCGGTCTGCTGTTTGCTCGTCAGCAGCGCGATCTGCGCCGAGGCCGCCCGCTCGAACGAGGCGATCCGCTGCCGCGCCGACTCCGTCTCCTGTTTGGCCAGTGCATAATCGAGCTCGACCTGTTTGCGCTCATTACTGCTGACGATTTCGGCCGGCCCCTCGAGCTTGAGCTCCGCTTTTCGCAGCCGCCCCTCGGCATCGGCAAGCTTGAGCTTCTCATCCTCGCGGCGCAGCGCAAGATCGGCGCGGCTCTTCTCGATCTCCTTGCGCGCCTGCTCGGCTTCAGCGCTCTTTTCGTCGAGGCGCTTCTGCAGATCCGTCGTGTCGAAGCCGAGGACAGGCTGACCCTTCTTCACGTCGCTCCCCTCGGCCGCGATCATCGAGACCTTGAAGTCCCAGACGTCGTTGACCTGCGGCGGGCCGAAGCTGCCGGAGTCGACGGCCGAGAGCGTGCCGGTGACGTCGATGCCGGTCACGAGATCGCCGCGCGAGACCCGCACCCAGTCCCCCTGCCGGTCGGCAGCGAGCTTGTTGCGCGTCCACCCGGCGCCCGCGAGAACCGCGATGATGGCGATGCCGGCCGCGAGAAAGGACTTACGCATGACCCAGCGTCTCCCCTTCGCTCAATCCGCTCTTCACCACGCACTCCTGCGCATTGCACGGGCCGAGGGTAATGTCGACTGCTTTGCCGCTGCCGAGGCGGGCGCGCGGTTTGGCACCGGAAAAATCGATGGCCGAGCGCGGCACCAGAAGCACGTTCGGCTGCTTCATCGCGTGTACGACCACGCGCGACGAGAGCCCCGGCCGCATGCGCACGGCATCGAGGCCGTCGAGCGCGACGATGACGTGAAAGGCACGCCTCAGCGACGTGCGGCTGCTCTCCTGCGCCACCGCGGAGATCGAGGCCACGCGTCCGGGAAAGGACATGTTCGGATAGGCGTCCAGAACGATCGTGGCCGGCATCCCGGCGCCGATGCGCCCGTCATCGACATCGGCGAGGTCCGCCTCATCCTGCAGCGACGACATATCGGGGAACTGAGCCAGCGTGAGGCCGATGAAGACGCTGTCGCCCTCCTGCAGCCGCCGCCCTTCCCACGGATGGTCGCGGATGACCACAATGCCGTCCCGAGGAGCGCGCAGGATCAGCTCGTTGATGGCCCGGTCGGCGATGGACAGCTCGCGCTCCGCCTTCTGCAGGTTGAGACGAAGGTTATCGCCGTCCGCTTTCACCGAGGTCCGCTGCGATTTGAGAACGTCGATGGCCTTGGCCAGCTCGACCTCGGCGCGCTTGAACTTAATCTGCCGGTCGTTGTAATCGCGCGCCGAGAGGATCTCCGCCGGCACGCTGGCGTCGAGCTTCGTCTTGTCGTAGTCCGCGCGCTTGCGCTCCACGTCGAGCTGCTTGTCCAGCGTGTCCGCCTTCCACTCGGCCTCTTTCTGCTGCAACTCCTGCTGCGCCTGAGCAACTGCCTGGCGTTTTGCATCGAGGTTGGTCGAGAACGTGGAGTTGTCCAGCTCCACCACCCGTTCGCCCTTCTTCATCTCCGCGCCATCGGGAGCGATCCACTTGATGGTGGTCTGCCACTGCGGCAGGTGCGGCACGGCCAGCTCCTCCCCGCGCGCAGCTCGCAGCTCGCCGGTGATGACCACGTCGCTGGCGAAGGTGCCGCGCCGTACACGCAGCGCCTTCGCATCCGCCTCGGTGCGATAACCCGAGAAGCATCCAGCCGCCAGCAGCGCCACCGCGCAGGGAATCAGGGCCTTCATGTTCATACCTATTAGACGCCTTGGACGAACGAAGGTTACAGGTGGTTAGTTCCCGAACGGGGAATTTCGTACGGAAGTAGACTTTGGGGATGGCAAATGGAAGTCGCACGACCACTACACCAGCGCCTTCGACCGCCTGGTGCGCGACCTCAAGAAATCGCAGCCGCCGATCATCATGAAGGGGGGCTGACTCCCATTAACCCGATGAGTGGAATTGCCCGCAGCCTCTCTGCCGAAAGTACGGAGATGTGCCGATGAGCAGGACTGATGTGGCACAGACACTTTTGTCTGTGCTGGATCTCGCTCGACTCGAGATCGCGAGCTCTCAGCGCAGGCGGCTTCGGCCGGAGCACAGACAAAAGTGTCTGTGCCACAACGGTCCGTAACTTGCGGCGGCAGTCACGGAGGTTCCAATCACTTGAAACGCAGGCTAATCCCGGGGTTAACTGCTGACCCGAAGCAGTTGACTGCAGACATCGAGCAGTTGACTGCTGACCCTATGCAGTTGACTGCTGACCCTATGCAGTTGACTGCTGACCCTGAGCAGTTGACTGCTGACCCCGAGCAGTTGACTGCTGACGCCATGCAGTTGACTGCTGACCTCATGCAGTTGACTGCTGACCCCCAGCAGTTGACCTTGAGCAGTTGACTGCTGACGGTCACCCAGGATTTTTAGGTGTGACGTTCGTTTAGACGTGAACGAAAGGCTTATTCCCCTGCCCCTACGCCACGTCTCCCTCACTCGGAGCAATCCCGAACGAGTGCTTGTAGATATCGATGATCGACATCAGCAGCGAGAAGACCAGCGGCCCGACGATGAGGCCGACGAAGCCGAAGGCCTCCATCCCCCCCAACACGGCCACGAGCAGCGGGACGGCCGGGAGGTGCATCTTCCCTTTCATCGCCCACGGCCGTACGACGTGCTCGATGACCGGCACGACCACGACGCCCCAGACCGTCAGGAAGATGGCGCCGAAGTAGCTGCGGTCGCCGATCGATGCCGCCACGTAGAGATACAGCGCCGCCGGAATCCACACCACGGCCGAACCGACCACCGGCAGGAGCGAGAGCACCGTGGCCACCGCCCCCCACAGAATCGCCCCCGGAATCCCGGCGATGGCCAAGCCGATGCCGATGAAGAGGCCCTGCGACAGCGAGGTGAGGACCTGTCCGCGGAAGGTGGCGTCGATCACGCCTTTGAAGTTCTCCGCGAACTGATGGTTGTAGCGCGATGGAAGCGGCGACAGATTCGCCGCCTCGGCGATGATGGTCTCCGCCTCCACAAAAAAGAAGTACGCCGATAGCAGGACCAGAAACAGACCGATGGTCAGGCCGGCGATCCCGCTGACCACCGAGGCCCCGTGTTCGGCGATCCAGGCCGGCGCCTTCTGCGCCACGGGAATGATCACGTGCGCCGGATTGATCGCGGCAGGGTCGAAGTTCGGTGCCACGCGTTTCAGCCACGGCATCCGGTTGTCGATGTCCAGCCGGTGCAGCGTCCGCTCCATGTCGCCCGACTGCAGGTGCTTCACCACCACGTTCGCCTCCTGCACCAGGAGAACGATGATCAGAAACGCCGGCAGCAGGATGGTGAAGGTAATGAAGAAGAGCATCACCAGCGCGGCACGGTCCGCGCTCCCGCGCATGCGCTCGCGAATTCGCTGGAAAACGGGATAGGTGACGGTAACCAGGACGGCGCCGAGCATGATGGGCGCCAGGAACGGCTCGAGGATGACGAAGGTCTCGTAGAGAACGACCAGCGCGATCAGCGCGAAGAAGATGATGCCGGCCAGCCGCCACTCCTGTCGCGCTTTGCCGGCGTCAGGGTCCGGCGTCGGTTCTGTCATGGCGCTAAACCGCGATGATGCCGCGCCGGGCCGCCTCGACGACGGCCTCGGTGCGCGTAGCCGCGCCGAGCTTGCCGAGGATGCCGTTCACGTGGAACTTGATGGTGTGATCGGTCACGCCGAGGCGCTGCGCGATCTCTTTGTTCGTCAGTCCGGAAGCGAGGAGACGGAGCACCTCACGCTCACGCGCGGTGAGCGGCTCGATCATCTCGACCTCGGTGCGCGTATGCCGCAGCAACCCGTCGGCGAAGAGCTCGTCGATCACGATCTCGGCCTCGGCGACCGCGTGCAGGGCCGCGTGCATGCGCCGAGGCGCCGCCGTGCGCGCGAGCACGCCGCGCGCACCCGAAGCGAGCGCCTCCGCCGCACCATTGGCATCGCACACGAGCACGAGCGCGGGGACGTCGAGATCCGGGACATCGCCATCGCAGATCATCACATCCGCGTTCAAAACGCGGAGGCGCGTCGGATCCGCTTCCGTGACGTCCAGATCGTCAAAGGCTCCGAGGATCGTGCGAAGGCCCGAGCGCACCAACGGCGCGCTACTCACGACGACCACACGCAGAGCATCGGCCGCGGGGCTCGCAACAGCGTTCGAGGTGTAGGCGAAATGCGCGCGCATAGAGAAACAATACAGCAAGTGAGCGGTTGCCGGACGCAAGAAGGTCAGCGCGCAGCGGTTTCTTCCCTGGGTTGCATTGTTGCTGGGTTGCTGGGTCTCGGGGTCTCGAGGTCTCGCGGTCTCGGGGTCTCGGGGTCTCGGGGTCTCGGGGTTGCCGGGTTGCCACGTTGCGGGTTGCAAAGAAGAACTGTCATTCCGAGCCCGGCGGCGCCCTGGAAGGGCAAAGCACGGCGAGGAACCCCATCCTGAAACCCGGGCGGGCGGTGGCTCGGTTGCAACCCCGCAACCCTGCAACCCAGCAACCCCCCAACCCGCGCGACCCCGAGACCCCGAGACCCCGCAACCGCGCGACCCCACCACCGCGCTATCATCCGCGCGCTTTGCACATACGACAGACATCCCTCCCCGGCGTTTTGCTGATCGAGCCCACTGTCTTCGGCGACGAGCGCGGATTCTTCATGGAGACCTACCGCATCGACACTTTCAGCGAGGCCGGGATCGCCGACACATTCGTGCAGGACAACCACTCCCGCTCCGCACGAGGTGTGCTGCGCGGACTGCACTATCAGGAACCGAACGGGCAGGGAAAACTGGTGCGCTGTACCCGAGGCGCCATCTTCGACGTCGCCGTCGACATCCGCCGCGGCTCACCAACCTTCGGCCGCTGGTTCGGCGACGAGCTGAGCGAGACGAACAAACTGATGCTCTGGATTCCCCCCGGCTTCGCCCACGGCTTCTGCGCACTCGAAGACGGCTCGGACCTGGTTTACAAATGCACCACGCTCTACGATCCGACAAGCGACCGCGCCATCCTCTGGAACGATCCGGCCATCGGAATCGACTGGCCGATCGCGTCGCCGGTCCTGTCGGCGAAGGACTCCGCGGCGCCGCGGCTGGCCGAGGCTGGCGTGCTTCCCAGCTATCCTTGAAATCCCACCGCGCGCCCGAGGCGCTTAATCACGACCAGCGACTGTTGTCTGGCCGGCGTCGGAACGCCGCCGATAAGCCGCCGGAGGCTCGACGTAGGTCGGACTCTCAGTCCGACCGGAGCTTGCGTGATCGTTCGTTAGTGCGGCTGACGCTCCACGCGGATGATGCAGTTCCACAGGACGCGCAGGGGCTCCGTCTGAAACCACACGCATCGCAAGCTCCGGTCGGACTGAGAGTCCGACCTACGTCGAGTCGCCTCCGGCGGCTTGATTCGCGGCGAAGCCGCTCCGCGGCTTGACGTTGCGAAGAGCAGCGCGCTTCACTTGGGCAGTGCAACTCCTTCGGCAGGTTCGTTTGCTATTCTGCGCGCATGCGCAAAGAGGACATCGTCGCTTTCGCTCGACGTGACTGGGACGCGATCGCCGCGTCGAAGCGACGTCGTTGGGCGCAGCAGAAAGCGCGCATGACGCCCGCTGAGGCTCTGCAGCTTGGTGATGCGCTGAGGCAGCATTTCATGGCCCTCAACGATCACTGGCCGACCGAAGAGGATCGCCGGAATGATCTCGCGGTTCATGTCCGAGTCTCGGAGAGCCTACGTCGTACCGGGCCACCACGACCTCACTGATCGCAGGTGAACGTCCTGTTGCGGATCGGGCCAAAACGTAAACGCGGAAGAGCCTCGCCCGTCCGTTACGCCAGCGCCTGCTAATAACCGATCATCGCAGGCACGAATACTGCTTTTTGAATAGGCACTAACCGTCATCGTGGTGGACGGTCTTCGAGTCGACGACATCGACTCGGCCAGTCCAATCATGAACTGCATTGCAGGGCGTACGTGGCGGAGCTTTGCCCCAGGGAAATCGTAAATGACACCCGTTGAACATCATCGTCGAAACACTTCGGTAGCAAGTGTGATCGGCGTGTTCCTGCTCTGTTTGACCTGCTTGCCGGCGACGGCGGCGGAAAAACCCGATCGAGCGGGTGCCATCGTCAGGCGACGGGCCGAGGTCGCGCCGGTCGGCGAATGGACCAAATACTGCGCCTCGCTCTCCATGAATGGTGTCGCCGTCAACGAGCTGTCTCTCTCAACCGAATCGGTGCCTCAGCTCCAGCTCCTCTGGTCGCGGACACTCAGCGGTCCGGTCGCCTCGGCGCCGTCCGTCGCTCGCGGCAAGGTCTACGTCGGAGACTGGGGAGGAATTGAGTGGGCTCTGGATCCCGCGACAGGAGACGTGATCGCGTCGGCGGACCTCGGCCAGACCACCGCCACTAACTGCAATCCGGCCACTCTCGGCATCTCCTCTTCCCCCGCGATCGAAGGGAACCTTCTCTATGTCGCCGGCGGAGACGACGGCTTTTACGCGCTCGACGCCGACACCTTGAAAGTGGTCTGGCGGCGAACGCTCGGCGACAACTCCGCGGCCGGCGGCTACTACGGCTGGTGCTCGCCCGCGGTGGCGGGCGGAAAAGTGCTCCAGGGCATCGCCAGCAACTGTGACGCTCCGTTTCCCCGCGGCGCCATCGTGGCCCTCGACCCATCGAACGGCGCGAGCCTGGCCACCACCTACTTCGTCCCCGAGGACCTCGTCGGAGGCGGCCTGTGGACCTCGCCCGCCGTCGACACCGGTCACCGGAAGATCTTCGTGACCACCGGCTCGGCGAACTCGTTCGACGATGGCGATTCGTTCTCCATCGTGCGCATGGATCTCGACACGCTTCTCATCGAAGACCGTTGGAAGCTCCCGCACGATCCAGGCATGACATGGGATGCCGATTGGGGCTCCTCCCCCACTCTCTTTACCGACACCGCGGGCCGGGAGCTTGTCGGAGCCGGCCAGAAGGACGGGGGCTACTACGTCTTCGACCGCAATGACCTCGCATCCGGCCCCGTCTGGGTGGCACCGATCGCAAGACTCGGGTCGGTCCCGCAGAACGGCGACGGCACGCTGTCGACGGCCGCCTTCGACGGAACCACTCTCTATATTGGAGGCGGAGTCCCGCCCGACAGCACGGACCCGTCGGTGCTCGGGTCAGTCAGCGCCGTCAATCCCAGCAACGGCAAGATCCTGTGGCGGCACACCTTCGCCGGGCCTGTGATCGCCCCAGTCGCCTTCGCCAACGGCGTCGTCTTCGCTGCCGGAGGCAACTCGATCGTCGCCCTCGACGCCGCGACCGGTTCCATTCTCTGGTCGTTCAAGATGAAGGCTTGGGGCTTTGGCGGACCGGCCATCGCTCAGGGCCGCCTCTACGTCGGCGACCTGTTCGGGAACATCTACGCATTCAGCGTCCCCGACTGATCCAGCCTTCCACAAGCGTCCGCTTGGGATATAATCGTTCCGGTCCTAACTCCCCTAATGACTGGAACGGTCGGGCCTGTGGCCTATGTGAAGCCGTATGTTCAGCGTGCGCCTCTCGTGCTCGCTGTGCCACTGCTTCTCCTCGCGATCTCGCTGGTTCCGTCACTGAACGCGGAGACCATTCACGAGTCGTCCACCGGAATCACGATCACGGTCGAACAGGATGGCCACTACTCGATCCAGACCGCTGACCCTGCCTGGACCTTCAGCGGATCACTGCCGACGCCTGCCTCGGCGCTGAAGATCGCGGACGGCCACGACGGCATCGGCGACTTCCACGAGATCTCGTTCACGTTCGGTACGGCACGCGAAGGCTCGATACGCACCTATCCGAAGAGGTCCGCCGTCCTTTTCACGGACCGCTACACGGCGACGACAACGAACGACACTGCCTTCCCAAAACTCTCCGTCTCTCCGGCGGCCCCCTGGCAACTCTCGTTCCTCGGGAAGTGGTCGACGTTTCACTTCGACCTTTCCGGCCCCGACGGGCCTTGGGTGTCCTTCGATGATACGGGTCACTCCTTCATCCTTTCCCCCGCTTCAGACTTCATGGTCGCCACTCTCAATCACACTGCCGACGGCGCGTTCGAGAGCCGCATCAACCCGCGAATTGCGACCATCCCGCGCGGACTGGCCCATCGCACCCTTCTCGTGGCGGCGAACGGGATCAACCGCGCGTTCGACACCTGGGGCCGCGCACTTACCGACCTGAACGGAAAGACGCGGCCTGCGAACGACGCCGATCCCGCTCTCAAGTCCCTCGGCTACTGGACGGACAACGGGGCCGGCTACTACTACGACTGGGAGCCGTCACTCACCTACACCGGCACTCTCCTTGCCGTGAAGGACGACTTCGCCAAGGCCGGCATCTCTCTCGGATACATGCAGATCGATAGCTGGTGGTATCCCAAGGGCGAGAATGGTGACTGGAATCGCCCCGTGTCCGGGCCTGCCGGGGGGATCACTCGCTACGAGGCCCATCCGGACATCTTCCCGCACGGTCTGCGCGCCTTCCAGAAAGACCTCGGTTTGCCGCTCATCACGCACGCACGCTGGATCGACGCGAAGAGTCCGTACCGGCAGCAGTACCGGATGTCGAACAACGTCATCATCGATCCCGCCTACTGGATGACCGTGGGCACGAACCTCCGGGATGCGGGCGTCTTCGGATACGAGCAGGACTGGCTGGACGTGCAGGCCACCGCCAACTACACGCTCGACGACCAGAACGCGTTCATGGACAACATGGCGATCCTCGGCAACATGTTCGGCATCTCCATGCAGTACTGCATGGCCACGCCGAGACATTTCCTTCAGAGCACGAAGTACGACAACCTCACCACGGTCCGCGTGAGCGAGGACATCTTCACCCGCGACAAATGGGATCAGTTCTTTTACAGCTCGCGGCTCGCCTCCGCGCTCGGCGTCTATCCATTCACCGACGTCTTCCGCAGCAACGAGAAAAACAACCTGCTCATCGCCACGCTCTCCGCCGGCATCGTCGGCGTAGGCGACCGCATCGGTGAGGTCAACGCGGAGAACCTCCTCTACGCCGTGCGGCCCGACGGCATCATCGTGAAGCCCGATGTCCCGGCCGTTCCGACGGACGAGAGCATCCTGAACGACGCCCACAACGCCGGCGAGCCCCTGGTCTCCTTCACGTACACCGATCACGGCCCGATGCGCGCGTTGTATATCTTTGCCCACCCCCGCACGCCGGACCGCACCGCCACATTCACACCGGGATCGCTCGGCCTCGGCGGGAACATCTATATCTACAACTGGATCGCCGGCCGAGGACACCGAACCTCGGGAGACGCGCCGTGGACACAGCAGATCAACGGCGATCCCGCGTATCTCGTAGTCGTACCCGTAGGCCCGTCCGGAATCGCCTTCCTCGGAGACCTCGGCAAGTTCGTGCCCCTCGGAAAGAAGCGCGTAACAGAGCTCTCGGATGACGGCGTACTCGAAGCCGTGCTCGAATTCGCGCCCGGCGAGCACTCTGTCACCGTGCAGGGCTGGGCAACAGCGGCGCCTGTCGCCGACGCGACGGAGGGACGACTCGGCACGCTCACCTTCGACGCTGCCTCCGGACGCTTCCGCGTCGAAGTCTTCCCCGGAGAATCCGGCACCGCACGCCTTCGCGCCTTCGTCCCGCCTCCGGCGGATGATGGCTCCCTCGACCGGGATCCGTAGTCCAAACGTAGGTCGGACTCGCGAATCTAAACGTAGGTCGGACTCTTAGTCCGACCGGAGCTTGCGCGGCTCTTGACTACAGGCGTTTATCAATTACCGCCCTCCCAAGCTCCGGTCGGACTGAGAGTCCGACCTACGTTGCCGCAGCCTCGGTCAGCCAGCGCCGCCCACGCATGAGAGAATCACCCCCCATGCCGCGTCGGACCGTCTACAACGTTCTCGGCGCGTTCGCCGTAAGCCGAGCCGCGGTCATCCTCCTGCTGATCATTGGCTCGCAGATGTCCTTCGTCGCCAGGGATTACTCAACCATCTGGCGCACGGAAGTGTCGCTGTCGGCGGCACGCTTCTGGCCCGAGCTGCTGCGCCAGGCCATGGTCGGCGACGCCTGGTTCTACCGGCAGATCGCCGTCAGCGGCTACGAGCCGCGGACGCCCGATAGCACGCCGAAGAACACCTGGGCGTTCTTTCCGGTCTATCCACTTCTGGTTCGCGCGCTAGGCGGAGGGAACGGCGCTTCCTTTTCGATCGTCGCGTTTCTGACGTCGAATGTTGCGCTGCTAGCCGCTCTCTTTGCCGTGGCAGCCGCCGGCCGCGAGCTCGGAGCGTCCGACGACGAGGCCGAACGCGCGACCTGGTACATCGCTCTGTTCCCCACCAGCTACTTCTTCTCCCTTCCGATGACCGAGTCCGTCTTCCTGCTTCTATCCGCCGGAACGTTTCTCGCTGCCGCACGGCAGCGCTGGTTGGCTGCCGGCATCCTCGGCGGCCTGACCTCGGCCACGAGAGTCATCGGCATCTGCCTGCTGCCGGCACTCCTCCTCCTTCCGTTCCAGCGAGGACAACGCCCGTCGAAGCGCCTGCTATGGATCGTGCTCATTCCCCTCGGCGTGGCCGCCTTCATCGGCTACCTGTACGCGCGGACCGGAGATCCTCTCGCATTCATCCACGCCCAGACGTTGTGGGGCCGAAGCGGCACCGCCACATTCACGGACTCAATCTCGCACAGCGGTCTCGTCATCGCCAAACCATGGAACTTCGTCGCGCTGAACCTCGCCGCCGCACTCCTGATGATCGCCGCCGGCTGCTCGTTCCTCCTCCGTCGTCAATGGTCGTACGCCGCCTACACCCTGCTCTCCGTAGCCGTGCCCTTGAGCTCCGGCTCGCTGCAATCGCTCTCCCGCTACGCCCTGGTCGACTTCCCCCTCTTCTACTGGCTAGCCGGAGCGTGCCATACGCCCGCACGAGACCGAGCGCTGACCGCAACGTTCGTCATCCTCCTCGGCTGGCTGATCGCATTGTTCACCTTGCGCGTGGACTTCGCGCTTGCCTAGAAAGCAGCAGTTCAACGACGCTGGCCATTACCTGTAACGCAACTTCGACTCGGGATTCGGATTCTTCAGAACCACCTCCACTTAATCGCATAGCCGATGATGCATACGAGCGCCACGATCAACCCGTACAGACTGTATAGTAGCCAAGGGCGCCGCGACGGGTATTTGGGAACTGATTGCTCCCTCGATTCATGGAACGTTAGCCGGCGACGGAGGAATGGAAGCCACCGTCCTTCCATGTGACTGCGTTCGAAATACTCGCTATGAGTGAACTCGAATTGCTCCTGCTCGCATCGGTCGGCGGAACATGCGAAGCCTTGGATACCGGAGGCTCCGGTACCGGGCACGAACAGGCCGACCATGCGAGTCCACGAATCTTGAGCGCCGTACTCGTTCCTCACCGCCTGCACCTGTCCTCGCGCTAGCAGCGCATCCCACGGAAATGACGTCGGCAGGATCGAGCCGCAAAGAATCACCTTGTTGAAACGCAAATAAGGATATCTGACCAAGGCGTTGCCGAGAATAAACGTGCCAAAGCTGTGTGCGATGATCGAGGGGAGCTCCGTTTCGTCACGGTTGCGCGTCACTTCGGGGAACTCTTCCTGGTACGTTCGCCGGAACCAAGCGACGCGAGAAAGACGGGACCAGGGCATCAGAAACCGCAGCACGGAGAAGTATCCGAAGTTCCACTTGTCGAGGCGGCAGTATAGTTCCCTCTCCGAGGCGACCTCGGAGAACGCGCGCTGCCATTTGGCATGAGTTCGGATTCCATGGAGCGTCACGACGACACTGGATCGAGGAATCTCGACGCGATCGAGAGGCAGCGACTCCTTCAACGCCTCCGCAAATGCCTGGGACGACTCGAACCGTTCATCTGGAGTCACAGCAAGCGCCTTCTCGATCGCGCACTGCAGGTGTGACGAGACACCGCGCGTCACGCGCAGTCTTGCGATCGCCGCTTGCGTGTCGCCGATCAGCGGTGCCTCTTTCGTCAGCAGGAAAACGAGAACCGCCGCCAATGAGAAGAGGTCCGACCGTTGTTCAGGACGGCCGTCGAACTGTTCTGGGGCCATGAACCCGAAGTCGCCGACGGCAACACCAGTTTTCGTCAGCCGAGGATCTACCCCGGAAGCGGATCTCGCGATTCCGGAGTCCAGGAGCATCGCTTTCAGGCCGTCGCGGATCACGAGAATGCTCTCCGGCTTCACCTCTCTGTGAATTACACCTCTGCCATGGATCGCAGTGAGAGCGTCACAGATTTGGACGGCGATGTAGACCCGTTGTTCGACCGTGAGTGGGACCTCGGACGCGAAAATGTTCAGCGGGCGACCGTCAATCAGCTCGCTGACGATCAGCGGGCCGTGCTCCGCGCCTCCGGGATGGACCTCAAGGACGCGGACGACGTTCGGATGATGGAGATCCAGCCAGATCTTTCCCGCCCTTAAGAGTCGTTCCCGATCAACAGCGCTCTCGGATGAAACGACCTTGACGCCGACCAGACTGCTGCGGACCGGGTCGAACGCCTTGTACAAAAGTCCGGTCTTGCCTTCCGACAAGGGTTCCAGCAGCGTAAATCTCCCCAGTTGGCGAGGCAGTTCCTCCGCCGCGTCGGGGCTACTACGGCGAGGAGGAGGCGCGGAAGCCGGTTGCCACGATTGGGAGTAGCGATGAACGCGATCGACGCGTGACTGACGGATCAGGAGGGGCTGCTGAAACGTCGCTGAGGTACCGATCGCAGCAAGGCGCGCCGCCACGACGGCCATCGATTCGGGTCGCTGACTCGGATCTTTTTGCAAACACGACTGAATCAACTCGCTCACGTCGTCGGGCACTCCCGACACGAGACTTCCGAGGAACGGAGGATCGTGCGCCAGAATCTTTTGAAAGATCGTGTGCAAAGACTCTGCGCTAAACGCCCTCACACCCGAGATAACTTCGAATGCCAAGGCTCCGAAGGAAAAGACCTCCGCCTGTTTGAAGTCGACGTGTCGCTCCTCAAGCTGCTCGGGCGCGATGTACGACACCGTGCCGATCCACGCTCCTGTCATGGTCAGACGATCGTCCTTCGTCGAAAGAGCAATCCCGAAGTCGATCATTTTCACCTGACCGTCCGGCGTTAGCCATACATTGCTGGGCTTCACGTCGCGATGAACGATCTCCTTACTGTGCGCGAAGGCCAGCGCGCCGGCAACCTGGGCAAGGACGTCCACGGCTCGTCCGGCCGGCAGGCGGTGATCCTCGGACTCGCGCAGGATATGCTCGAGGTCGGTGCCTTCGAGAAACTCCTGAACGATATAGATGCCGTCACCCAGCTCGGCGATGTCATACACGCTGATGATGTTGGGATGACTGAGGCTGGCTGCGAGACGCGCCTCGCGAAGGAACCGTTCTTGGTTCTGTGAGCCCGTCGTTGGAAGGAATTTGATCGCGACGGGTCTCGCCAGAGCAGGATCGACGCCTCGGAAAACCGTACCCATACCACCCGAGCCGATTTTCTCGAGTAGCTGATAGCGTCCGATCGTCTTTTCCATCACGGTCCGGCGGTCCTTTTGATGTCAAGGTGGATTGGCACACTCTATCCGAAGACTGACGAGATATCATGCGTCGTAGCGCGACACTGAGCAGCAGCCAGAGGCCCGCCATCACTGCCGTGCGACAGCCAGAAACACTCCTAGGCAGCCTGACCTCGGCCACGAGTCATCGGCATCTGCCTGCTGCCAGCACTTCTCCTCCTTCCGGTCCAGCGAGGGCAGCGCCCGTCGAAGCGGCTGCTATGGATCGTGCTCGTTCCCCTCGGCGTGGCGGCCTTCGTCGGCTACCTGTACGCGCGGACCGGAGATCCTCTCGCGTTCATCCACGCGCAGACGCTGTGGGGACGTGGCGCCTCCGCCCCATTCAGCGAACCAATCCAGCAGAACGGCCTCACCATCGCGAAACCGTGGAACTTCGTCGCCCTGAACCTCGCAGCCGCGCTCCTGATGATCGCCGCCGGCTGCTCGTTTCTCGTCCGTCGTCAATGGTCGTACGCCGCCTACACCCTGCTCTCCGTGGCCGTACCCTTGAGCTCCGGCTCGCTGCAATCGCTCTCCCGCTACGCCCTGGTGGACTTCCCCCTTTTTCTACTGGCTGGCAGGAGCGTGCAACACACCGGCACGAGACCGAGCGCTGACCGCAACGTTCGTCATCCTCCTCGGCTGGCTGATCGCCCTGTTCACGTTGCGCGTGGACTTCGCGCTCGCGTAGACCACCGTCTTGACACCCCATCACCCCACCCGTAGGATGCGCGCGCCTCCGGGAATGCCGCCTGCAACGGTCAGGTTAGCGAGTTCCCAACTGCGGGGTCGTAGTTCAGTTGGTTAGAACGCCGGCCTGTCACGCCGGAGGTCGCGGGTTCGAGTCCCGTCGGCCCCGCCATTTCCTAAACGCGCTGAAGCCACAGCTTCGACGAGATAGGCCGAGTTGCGACTCCTACGCGATAAACGGTGCTATTCTCGGTTGGTGCGCAAAGAGGATGTGATTGCCTTCGCACACCGCGATTGGAGCGTCATCGAGGCACCCAAGCGGCGCCGATGGGCTGAGCAGAATCGCGCATGACGGTGGCCGAAGCGTTGAGCATCGGCGACGAACTGCGGCACCACGGTAGCGCGCTTCGAAGCAACTGGCCGACGAAAGAGGCCCGGCGGAAGGATCTGGTTTCCCACATCCGCACTTCGGAGATGCTCCAACGTATGCAACCATACCTGAACCTCAGCGGTGATTCGGGCATTCGATCGTACGAGATTGGGCCGAGCTTCATCAGAGTGCAGTTTCATCGCGGTGATCCGTATCTGTACACCTACCAGAGTGCCGGCCGCGACAATGTCGAACGTATGAAGCAACTCGCCGCGTCCGGGAAAGGGCTGAGCACCTTCATCAGTCAGCATCCTGCGGTACGGAACGGTTATGTCAGGTAGAAGTGATCGCCCTCGACCGTCGAGAGCGCGGACTTGCCTCGGCTGCCCTTGCGAATTCGTTGCTGCAACTGGCGCAGCCCTTCGACGGACAGCTTCACGCTTCCGTGCTATCCGCGCTGACGTAGCGCCACGAGCGCAAGGCCGGCCAGGAGATCATCATCGCCAGCAGGCCGAACCGTCCGAGCGCCGGAACGGCTGGCGACAGGCCGTTGTCGAGGACGAAATCGTCGTAGTTGACGGCAGAAGTCTCAGAACGAACAGGACCGCTATGAGAGAATGCCGCGGTGCCCACCAAATGATCCTGGCTCGGGCGAGAGCTCTCGCCTCGGTTGTTCTGTGCACGTTCGGGAGGATGACATGTTCAGACCGCGCGGATTGACTCTTTTCGTTCTCGCTCTTTCGCTCGCCATCCCGATCGATCTTGCCGCGCAGAACGGTCACGTGCGGCCGCGGCCGTCCAAGCCGCTCCTGGCGGAGACAATCACGATCCTTCAGACAACGGATCTGCACGATCACGCGAACGGCGCGGGTCACGTCGGACTCGACGTCGATCCCGCGACGGCCACGAGCACGACGGGAGCGTATTCACGCATCGCCTCCTACATCAACTTTGTGCGCGCCACGGCCGGCCATCCCGTCATCCTGGTCGACTCCGGCGACTGGACGATGGGGACGCTCTACGATCTGACGCTCGCCAGCCGTCCGCTGGCGCTCTATTTCCTCACCGCGATGAAGTACGACGCGGTCACACTGGGCAATCACGAGTTCGACTACACGCCGCGCGGTCTGGCCGGCATGCTCGTGGCCGCGAAAGGCTCGTTCAACTTCCAGACGCCGATCGTGGCGTCGAACATGAGTCTCGGCGGCAACACCGATCTCGCGCCGTTCTACGGCAGCGGGAAGGCCATCCAGCCGACGTATGTCGAGACGCTGCCGAACGGGATGAAGATCGGTTTCATCGGCCTGATGGGCGAGGACGCGGCAATCGATGCGCCGGCGTCGGCGCCTGTGACCTTCACTCCGCTCTCTTCGAGTTACGCGGCCATTCAGGCGATGGTCGACGATCTCCGGAATAACCAGGGCGCGCAGATCGTGATCGCGCTCTCTCACTCCGGGACCGATTCCAGCGGCAACTCCGGCGAAGACGTCGCTCTGGCGGGCCACGTCCGCGGAATCGACGTCCTGGCCTCGGGGCACACGCACACACCGCTCTCGACAGCGCACGCGGTGACGAACGGAACCTGGACCACGCAAGTGATCGACGCGGGCGCCTTCGGCACGAATGTCGCGCGCCTCGATCTGCGCGTTCAAAGGACGGCCACGGGGACAGTGACGGGAACCACTGCCGCCAGCTTCAACAACGTCTTGATGACGGACGCGACTCTGGCCGCGATGCACGCCGGGCTGAAATCCGATCCTGCCACGACCGCTCTGGTCTCGGCCACCGATCAGCAGCTCAACAGCACGCTGGCGCCTCTGCTGTCTCAGTTCTTTCCCGACTTCAGCGCCGCGAACCTGGGAAAGGGTATCTATCACCCCGTCGGCGTCGCCGCGCAGGACATGCAGCCGAACGACATCAATCCAGTCCTCTCGCCCAACGGCCTCGGCAACCTCGCCGCTGACTCGGTGCGCAATGTCCCGAACGCGGCGATCGCGCAGACGCTGGCGGCAGTGGGAGGGAACCCCGCCAACCTGCCAGGTTTCGACTTCACGCCGTATCAGCTCGCCGTCGTCGGCACCGGCGTGCTCCGCGCCACGTTGCCGGCGAAAGTGCCGCTGACGTTCGCCGATATCTACAGCGTCCTGCCACTCGGGATCTCGCCAGACTCGACGCAACTGCTGCCGGTCGGGTATCCACTGATATCAACCTATCTCGATCCGGGAGACGTGAAGAAGATCGCGGCACTCCAGCTCGTTGGTCAGAGCAACCTGGTCTCGTCCTCCTACTATCTCAACATATCGGGCATCCAATACACGCTGAATGCGACCGAGACGAACACCTACTTCAAGTACGCCACGGCCGCGGCGGTGCTCAGCCTCACGAACGCGAAGGCGTCCGGCGGTTCTGCCGCGGCGGCACAGGCAGTCGGCGCGCTGTTCAACATGGGCTACGACCAGGGCGCGGGGCTGCTGGCATTGAGCAAGGCCGGGAATCCATATGCCACGGCGATGGTGAAACTCAACGACGCCAATCCCGATGCCACGCAGTCCGCCGCAGACCTCAAAGCGCTCGCGGAAGTCGGATACGCGGCGATCTACGGCACCGGATCGGTCAGCGCTCTGGTGGCCTCGAAGGCGGTCGCCGCGATCGGTACCGTCTCGGGATTCGGGCCCGGCGACATTCGGAACACCGGAACGGCGACGCCGCTGAGCGCGACGACGCGGGTCCGCGGCGCGGTCGACCTCTACGCGGTACTCCTGCTCAACGCCGTCGAATCGCAATATGGAATCAAGATAACGCCGTATCAGTCAGCCAGCGGTTCGACCGTTCTGTCGTCGAGCAACTTCGCTGCTGTGCTCGCGAATCGCATCAACGCGACGCCGGCGTCTTCGACGATCACGGAGCTGAAGGAATGGATGGCGCTGCTGTCGAACGTCGGCACCGCGCTGGGCGGCTCCATCGGTCCTGAGTACGCCTCGACGCCGGTCTTCGCGCAGTTCCCGGCTGCCGGCACCGCGGTGCAGACCCGCAATGCAAGCTACCCGCTCGCGTCGATCGGTCAGCTCGTCACAACGCTGTCTTCGCTGCAACAGGCACAGTAGGAAGCAATTTCGCATATTCCGATCGCGCCGATTGAAGAATCGGCAGATCGGGATCGGCGTCTTTCCAGGCGTCGAGAAAGTCCTGATAAGCCTTGAGTGCATGCGGTCGATCGCCCGCTTGCGCGGTCGCTCGCGCCAGACCGAGTTGCGCGAGCGGATAAAGAATCGACAGCGGCGCCTCGCCGGTGTGGGAAAGGATTTGCCGGAATTCGATCCCGGCCTCCGAGCCTCTGTTGCGCTTCAGCTCGGCCTCACCCCGAACATAGTGCGTCCAGAATTCCGCCGCGGGCTCGTAGGCGCGTGTTGTGTCCAGCGACACAACCGCCTTCTCCGCGTTCCCATCGGTCAGCTCCGTCGATGCCCGAATCGTGGGAACCCAGAGGCCGTTGAGGAGTGTGTCGCCCGGACGTTGCGCGGCCGCATCGAGCAATGACTGCGCCCGGCGGTCGCCGCAAAGAGCCTGGCTCAGCGCGATGCGTTCCTGTGTCACTTGATTGTGATCAAGTGCCAGCGACTGCTCGACGTAAATATTCGCTTGATCGCACTTCCCCAGAACCGCAGCGCCCAACGCCTCCTCGGCGGCGTAACGCGCGGCCACCTCTTTGACGTCGGCGCGCACCGCCAGGTCGATGGCCCGCCGCGCAAACGTCTGTGACTCCCGCCATTGCCCCCGATACGCCGCCGTGCGGCTCTGCAAGTTGGCGGCTTCGTACTCCTCGGGCAGTCCGCGCGCCCAGTCGAGCTGTTGTTGCATCGCCTTCTCATCATGCTCGATGAACGCAAGCTGATACAGCGCGCGGTGCATCCGGGCGTCATTGAGGCCCATCCCCACGGCGCGCTCGAACGTGTCTTTGGCCTCACGGAAACGGTTGAGGCCCAGGAGCGCCGTACCCAGCGTCACGTGCCATGCGGAAATACCTGGATTGAGGCGCACGGACTCACGGGCCTGGCGGACAGTTTTCTCGTATTGCCCCAGAAGCAGATAGGCAAGGGACATGTTCCCCGAGGCGCGAAAATCATTCGGATAGGACTGATCGTAGACGCGGAAAGCCTCGATGGCCTTATCCAGGTCGCCCAGCGTGTAATTGTCATAAACGCCGGTAATGTAGAGTCGTTCGCGATCGGTTCCCCTGTTCTTGAGAGCAAACGCTTTCGCGGCGTTTTCTGCAGCGCGGCGTGGCTCGTTCACAATCGTGTAATTGCCGGCCAACAGCGAGTAGCCATAAGCAAAGTCAGGATCGAGCTCGACCGCCCGCTTGAACATCGGGATCGATTTGAAGTACTCGCCTTTATTTGAACGGTCATAGCCGACGGCGAACGACTTCAGCGCTTCGAGCGAGGGAGTGGTGAGTTGGTACAACGGGATGTCTGATTGCCTGATGGAGCTGAGGCTTTCGCCGAGTTTCTCGCGAATGCCGCTGGCAGCGGATGAGAGCGACTTCAGGACCTCTTCTTTGCCCTCCGCCTCGGTCTGTTGCCGTCCAATCGTTTCGCCGCTCCTGGCGTTGATGGCTTCGAGTGTGATGACATAGTGGCGGCCGAGCGGGGCAATCGAACCGGCGATGAGAGCCTTGAGGTCGTTGCGCTGACAGATCTCCCGCCCGGTATCCACCGTCACCCGCTCATCCGGCGAGCGCTCCATCTGGCGCAATGTTTCGCGCACGCGCGTTCCCGGGAAGACGTCCAGGAACGGCGACTGCTGCAACTGCATGGCCAGGCCCTGTTTGAGCGTATCGTCAAAGACGGCGTCGCCGGTCGTGTTCGTGAAATCAGTAATGAGGATTGTGTCCTTGCCGGTCAGCGTGGAGGCGCGGCGTCTCGAGTACAGGCTGTAAGTCAGTATTGTCGCGACTACCAGGAGAAGGGCAGCCGCGGTCACCCCGATTCTCCAATTCCAGCGCGGCAGATGACGCACTCTTGTCGGCCTGAAGGCTTCCAGAAAACTCGCCGCGCTGCTTTCCTTCGTCTCCGGCAGCGCACGCAGGACTTCGAGCAACTCATCGCGCAGGTCCGACATTCGTTGATAGCGATGCGCGGGATCTTTCGCCAGCGCCCGGCTGACGATCGCTTCCAGCTTCGCCGGTATCGGGCCGCCTCGCTTCCCGCTCATCGGGCCCGGCTCGTCGTACAGCACGGCGTGCCGGGCCTCGAATGCCGTCTTTCCCTGAAACGGCCATGTGCCAGTCAGCATCTCGAAAAGCAATACGCCCGTCGAAAAAATGTCCGCGCGGTGATCGACCTTCTCTCCTCGCGATTGCTCAGGCGCGGCGTAGGTCGGCGTTCCATACGGCGAACCGAGCGCGGTGATCTCCGTCTGATCCTTTACCTCGCTCCCGTCGCCGACCAACTTCGCGAGGCCGAAGTCGAGAATCCTGGCTTGCCCGTTTTCGGACACGATGATGTTCTGCGCTTTGATGTCCCGGTGAATGATTCCTTTTGAATGCGCGGCCGCCAGCGCGTCGCAGACCTGGATTGCGATTCTCAATGCTGTCCTGACCTCGAGCGGACGACCTCCGACCAGTTGGCGGACCGTCTGCCCGGGCACGAACTGCATGACGATGAAGCTCGCGCCGTCCGCATCGATCAGGTCATGCACTGTGCAGATGTTCGGATGGTCCAGCGACGAGGCAATCTGGGCCTCGCGGCGGAACCGCTTGCGGACGGTGTCGTCGATGGAGGCCGTTTCGGGCGGCAGCAGCTTGAGCGCGACCGTGCGGCCCAGCTTCGTGTCCAGCGCTTTGTAGACAGTGCCCTGACCGCCGGCGCCCAACTCGGAAATGATTTGATACTGCGCGACGGTCTGACCTTTCGAATACGCGCGAGCCTGGCCCGCGGTGATCTGATCCGCAACCTCTCCCACTGCCGGTTGCTCCATGAAACCGTGCGCGTCATCGAGGGAGCGAAGAAGGGAATTGACTTCCTGCACGAGCGTCTCGTCACCCAGGCAGGCCTTGGTGACATAGTCGAGCCGCTCGTCCGGAGCCCGGTCCAGGGCCCCCTCGAACACTCTCTTGATTTCCTGCCAGCGATCGGGGTCCATCGAGCGGCGTCACCTCGATAATTCGCGATGAAGCCAGGCCCTGGCCATGCTCCATTCACGTGCGGCGGTCGCTCGTGAGATGTTCAGGATCGCAGCCGTCTCTTCGAGACTCAAGCCGCTGAAATAACGCAGCTCCACCACGCGCGATTGCTGTTCATCGATGGCCGCCAACCGCGTCAAGGCTTCGTCGAGCGCGATCAGATCGACCGGCCTGGCCTCGCTGGCGATCTCCTCGGCCGCGGAGATGGAGAGTCGAACGTCGTCTCCGCCGCGTTTTGCCCGATGCCGCGCCCGTGCGTAGTCCACCAGAACGCGCCGCATGGCTTGCGAGGCGATGGCGAAGAAATGCGTGCGGCTTTCCCACTTGACTTGCCTCTGTCCGACCAGCTTCAGGTAGGCCTCGTGGATCAGCCCTGTGGTTTGCAGCGTGTGGTCCCGCCGCTCGCGCCGCAATTGCCGCGCCGCCTGACGGCGCAGCTCCGCGTAGACCAGCGGCATGAGCTCATCGAGCACCTCATCCTTCCCCTCGCTCCACTCCCTGAGCAGCTCCGTGATGTCGGTTTGGCCAGCGGGCTTGGTCATCTCTCTCTGCGCGCGTCTCTCGCCATGCGCTCCTTCCGGGGGGATGAGGTTAGTAACAATAACAGCCAAGGGCTTCTGGCAGAAGATTTTTGAGACGTTCTGCCGCGGATTGTCGCGCTCATGGAAGAAGGCAGTTGAAAGGACAGCATCACAAACCGCCGGCCTTCGGACCGGCACTAACCAGGAGACGACGATGAAAACGAAGTTCATGACCATGTTCGGCTTTTTGATTCTGCTTTGCGCCGCATTTGGATCGAGCGCAAACGCTCAATGTGTCTTCTCGTTCGGGCGCAGCGGCGCCGCCGTTGCTACCTCGTCACCGAGGAAGCAGATCGCCGCCACGATGAAAGCGGGGACGGAGAAAGTGATCGCGCAGAACCGCATCGATCAGGCGACCGCCGGCGACAATCCGACCATCACCGGCCTCTGGGATCTGAAGTTCATCGCCGACGGCCAGGTCGTCGATGAGGGCTTCGACCAGTATCACAGCGACGGAACGGAGATCCTGAATGACACTCCGCCTCCGGCAGTGGGAAACGTGTGTCTCGGTGTCTGGGCAAAGACCGGTGAGCTCACGCTCAAGCTCAAACACCCGTCGTGGATCTACGACCCGACCAACACGTTCGTCATCGGAACGGCGACCATCCTCGAACAGGTCACTCTCGGCAGCGACGGCAACACCTTCGGAGGCACGTTCACGGTCCAACTCCAGGATCTCTCGGGGAACTCGCTCGGACCGGACCTCACCGGTCAGTTGCAAGCCACGCGCATCACGCCCGATTGAGGCCAAGAACGGATCTTGCGCGATCGGAGCGCTGGCGTCTCGCCGGCTGGCCCGGCGGCGTCCTCGCCGCCGGGCTACCGCAGCTGTTTGGAGTCTTGCGGGTAGGCGGCGAACGCCAGCGCTCCGGCGCTTCAGACCATTGAAGCCAGGACGGTCTTATCCGCAGATGACGCAGATGGACGCAGATGAAGGCCGTCCTCCATCTGCGTTCATCTGCGTAATCTGCGGATCAGCCTTTCACGGTTGAGGCGCCTGAGCGTCTTCGCCAACGCGGTCTCCGGATCGGGGACTGTTATACGTTGGGCCGGTTGAGTCGTGCTGATAAGGGGTGATGCAAGCCCGCACCGAAGCGTAACGCTTAAAGCAACATGCGCAACAAGACCGCGCGAAGTGCGTCGCGTTGCTGTCCAAAGTGTGGAGCGTTGCTGCGCTGTGGCGAAACGTTGCTGCGCCCGGGCGAAGCGTTTCTGCGCGGGGGCGCGGCGTTGCTATGCGGAGGCGCAGCGTTGCTGGCTGAACGGCGCAGCGTTCCTCGACGGAGCGTGGAGCATTGCGATGCGGATGCGGAGCAATGCTATGCAGACGCGCAGCATTGCTATGCGGAAGTGGAACATTGCTCACGGAGAGCGCAGCGTTGCTAAGCGGAGGGGAAAGGTTCCTACGCGGAGAACGAAAGGTTCCCGCGCGGAGGAGCAAGGACTGCTGCGCGGAGGCGCAGCATTGCTACGCGAAAGTGGAGCATTGCTGCGCGGAGCCGCAGGATTGCTGCGCGAAGAGCGAAGGCTTCCTGCGCGGACGGCGAAGGCTTCCCGCGCGGAGGAGCAAGGATTGCTGCGCGGAGGCGCAGCATTGCTACGCGAAAGTGGAGCATTGCTGCGCGGAGACGCAGCATCGCGACGCGGAAGGCGCAGGATTCCTACGCGGAATGGGCGGCATTGCGATGCGGGTGGGCAGCATTGCGATGCGCGTGGGCAGCATTGCGATGCGGGTGGGCAGCATTGCTATGCGGGCGCGCGGCATTGCTATGGCGACGCCGAGCATTGCTCCGCGGAGGCGCAGCATTGCGACGCGGAGGGGACAGGATTGCTGCGCGGTGGGGGCAGGACTGCTGCGCGGAAGGGGCAGGATTGCTGCGCGGAAGGGCAGCATTGCTGCGCGGAGAGGCAGCCTTGCTCCGCGGGGGACAGCATTGCTCCGCGGTGGAGCAGCATTGCTGCGCGAGGTGCAGGTCGCTGCGTGCCGCGTTCGGACCTCCAAGCGAGTGGGCCTGGTCACGGTGACTGCCGCGGGCACGGCGATCGAGACCGCCGGCGTTCGGTCCGCGCGGACTGCGATGCCGAGGCCAGGCCGGGTAAGTTGGGTAGACCGATGTGGCACAGACACTCTTGTCTGTGCCGGATCTGGCGACGACGGGAGATTGCAAGCCCCAGCGGCGGCGGCTCCGGCCGGAGCACAGACAAGAGTGTCTGTGCCACATCAACCCTGGTTTACGGCGGGAGTCCGGGAGAATGGACACACCGTCTCTATCCGCGGATGACACGAGCCCGGGTACAATCCCCTTCCATGAGAATCGGCGGGATCGTGATCGCACTCGTCATCATCGCCACATCGCTGTCGGCGCAGCCCTCCGGCCAGTACTTCCAGTTGCAGGGCTTTCCCCAACACGGCTACATCGAGATCCCGAACGACCCCCTCCTGGACACGCCGGCGATGACGGTCGAGGCCTGGGTCTCGGTTCGTGACGCACACTCGGGAGGCTGCTCCTCGATCGCTGGAATGGGATTCATCACCGGTTGGTGGCTAGGCCTCTGCGGCACGAACATGCGCAGCTACTTCAACGGCACCACAAGCGTGCTGACCGGCGGCACCATCCCAGACGCGCCGAACGTCTGGGTCCACATCGCGGCCGTGACGGACGGAACGACTCGCAAACACTACATCAACGGAAATCTCGTATTCCAGGCAACCGAGCCCGCCCTGCGGTCGACATCAACGCTCCCAATGCGAATCGGCAGCGATCCGAACTGGGACTTCATGGCCGCGGGAGGCATCGATGACTTGCGCATCTGGAAGGTGGCGCGGACACAGGATCAGATTCGCCAGACGATGTTCACGCCCTTCATTACGGAGGCGAACGACGTGACGGGGATGTTCCAGGGGCTCGAGGCCTGGTACCGGTTCGAAGGCAACGCCATGGACTCGTGGCGCACGCACCACGGAACGATCATCGGAACCGGAATCGGCTTCGCCGCCGCCCCGCTCTACAGGCGTCACGCCGTGGGACATTGACGTATGAAGAGCCATGATCGAACGGCCGGGAAACCCGCTTCCCGGCTTCTCGACAAGCGAATCCCCGACCCGGGGGATTGGCGCGAGGAGACCCTGGCCCGCATACGGGCGCTGATCCTGGAGGCCGACCCCGAGATGATCGAGGAGCGGAAATGGAGAAAGCCATCGAATGCGATGGCGGGGGTCCCGGTCTGGTCGCACAACGGGATTGTCTGCACCGGGGAGACGTACGCGAAGGCCGTGAAGCTCACGTTCGCCCGAGGGGCCAGCATCCCGGACCCATCGCGCCTCTTCAATTCCAGCCTGGAAGGCAACGCGCGAAGGGCCATCGACATCCACGAAGGGGAGAAGGTCGACGCGCGCGCGTTCAAAGTGCTGGTGAAGGCCGCGGTGGCCGCGAATGGGCCGGCGGCGAAGAAACGGTAGATCCAGAGGGAACGAAGTTCTATCCGCAGATGGACGCAGATTAGAACGCAGATAAGACCGTCCTCAATCTGCGTTCATTTGCGTAATCTGCGTAATCTGCGGATGCGGTGGCCCTGAATGGCTCACCCGCGAAGAAACGGTTAAATGCGGCTACACTCAAGGCATTCAAGAGAGAGGATCACAATTGACGATGAAACGCCTTTCAACGTGTACCGTGCTCGCACTCTTCCCCCTGCTTACCCTCCCGCTGTTCGCCGCGACGAAGGCGGAAGACGACCTTAACGCCTCGCTGACGGCCTATCGCCAGGCGCTGGTCAAGCGGGATCTGCCCGCGCTGGAGAAAATCTGGACGGACGACTACACCTTCATCGACGCGCACGGCCGCGTTCTGACGAAGGCCGATCGTCTGGCCGAGCTCCGCTCCTCGGCCACGTCACTCGACAAGATCCGGAACGAGGAGACGCCGCGCATCCGGGTACACGGGGAGATCGGCATCATCAGCTCCGTGGTCACCATCACCGGCCGCTACGGCGGGAAGGAAGTATCCGGCCCGTTTCGCAGCACGCACATCTGGATCCTCTCCGGCGGCCACTGGCACCTGATGATGAACCAGTTGACGCCGATCGCGAAGTAGCCTGTTCAGTTCCAGCGCCCGCGACCCTTCGACAGCGCAAAACGGCCGCTGCCGAGCAAAGCGATGGCCAGGGCGGAGAAGAGGTAGAGCAATGGAAGCTCGCCACCCAGTGCGCCGGTCTGGTGGTCGATGGCAAAGGTCTTCGGTCCGAGGACGAGGAACATTGCCATCAGCATGTTGAATGCGACCACGAGAGCCGCGGGACGCGTGAAGATGCCGGCGATCAGCAGGATGGGCGCGACGACTTCTCCGACATACACGCCGTACCCGATCCATGCGGGAAGGTGATGCGCCTCGAGCGGCCCTGCCATCCACGCCACACCATGGCGCAGCTTCGAGATTCCGTGAAAGACCATCAGGATCGCGACGGTGAGTCGAAGGATGAGCTTCCCTATGTCGTCCATGGCATGTGCTCCCGCAACAGTAAACCGCAGTCTGTGATTGTGCTCATCGGCAGGGCTTGCAAACCTAGTTCCTGGATCGGGCAACGTCCGGACTACCTACCTCGTCTCTCGGATGGCGTTCACCGTTTCGAGACTGTAACATCGGCAGTCGAGGGCAACTTGTATACGATGACCGGAGGAGGCGTTTGAATGCGTGTTCGACTCATAGGAATCCTGCTTTTAGCAGCGTTATCACTGGCGAGCGTGGGGGCGTTCGCCCAGGAAAAGAAGCCGGCGGAGCCGCTGAAGATCAAGGTCGGGGACATGGCGCCCGACTTCACTCTGCTCGAGTATGACGGCAGCAAAATCAAGGCAGTCTCGCTGCACGATTTCAAAGGCAAGAAGAACGTCGCTCTGGCCTTCTTCGTCTTCGCCTTTACAGGTGGCTGAACGACCGAAATGAAAGCCTTCCAGGCCAGTCTGGCCAAAATCGAAGGCTCAGACACCCAGGTCTTGGGTGTGAGCGTTGACAGCCCCTTCGCCAATCATGCATTCGCACAGCAGAACGGCATCACCTTCCCCATCCTCGGCGACATGGACGCCACCGCCATCAAAGCGTACGGATTGGAGAAGCAGGTCCACATCGGCGGCGCGACGATGGCCACGGCACGCCGGGCCTCGTTCCTGATCGACAAGGAAGGCAAAGTGGTCGAGGAACAGGTCGACAACGATGCCGTCGATCCGACGAAGATCGTGGATGCCTGCCAATTCAAGCCCAAAGCAGCAAAATAGAGGGCAGGGCACACTCCCGCGGCTCGCGTCGTCGTGAACGACGCGGGCCGTTTGTCGATATGACCAATGCACGGCTCCCCTTCATCGTAGCGACCAGCCTGTTCCTTGCCGGATGCGGGCGCCAGGAGGCGCCCTCGGGGGTCACAGCGGCGTACTCAAAGGACAGCGGAGTTTCTTTGAGGGAGGCTCGGCAAGGCTTCAAGACCAAACTCACCCGGCTCGAATCTGCCCGAGAACCCGTCCCCGTTCCGCCGCCGCGTCTGTTCCGCCCGGTTCACTATGACGCGGCGAAGGGTCGGATGGCAGCGTACCTAAGCCCGGACCCCCACGATGGCAGGAAGCACGCCGCGATCATCTGGATCACCGGCGGCGACTGCAACACGATCGGGGACGTCTGGACGGAGGCTCCGGCGAGCAATGACCAGACAGCCAGCGCCTTTCGCAAAGCCGGGCTCATCATGATGTTTCCGTCGCTTCGTGGCGGGAGCGAGAATCCGGGCTTCGAGGAAGGGTTCTTCGGCGAAGTCGATGACGTTCTCTCCGCCGCGGAGTATCTCGCGAAGCAGGACTATGTCGATCCGCAGCGGATCTACCTGGGAGGCCATAGCACCGGCGGTACGCTCGTCCTCCTGGTGGCCGAGTCCTCGGATCGGTTCCGGGCTGTCTTCTCCTTCGGGCCGGTCGAGGATGTGGCGATGCACAGGCCGGAACGCCTTCCATTCGACACCTCCTCCAGGCGCGAATTTGAGCTGCGAGCACCGATCCGCTGGTTGCACGCAATCAAGAGCCCGACCTTCGTGTTCGAAGGTGCGTCTCAGCCAAGTAACCTGCGCTCGTTGAAGGATATGGCGCGCGCTTCGACCAATCCGATGGTTCACTTTCTGCCAGTGCCGGGCGCGAATCATTTCAGCATCCTCGCCCCGACGACGCAGCTCATCGCGGATAAGCTGTCTGGTGACCACGGAGCAGCGACCAGTCTCACTTTCAGCGACGAGGAATTGCGAAAACTGCTTTCGAAACGATGATCGATCTGAACCGAATCTCACGGACGCAATTGGAAACTGAGCCGTACCGATGGGCGGCCATCAATGAGCTCTTTTCACTGGAAGACGCCGCCGCTCTGGCGGCAACGTTTCCGAGCGACCACTTCAAACGTCTCGCTCAATACGACGGCCAGAAAGACTTCGACTACGAGATTCGGTGTCTGATCCGGATGGGCGAGCTGTCCGCATCGAGACCCAAATACCTCAGCAGCGCCTGGCGGGCGCTGGCGAATGCGCTCGTGGCTCCCGGTTACCGTGCGGCCATGTCGTCATTGACCGGCCTCGATCTGAGCACGGCGCGGCTGGAAGTCAATGTCTTTCACTATCCGCCCGGAGGATCGCACGGAGCACACCCTGACCACCGGGACAAGATCGTCACACATGTCATCTACTTCAACGACTCCTGGAATGACGATGACGGTGGTTGCCTGACGATCCTCCGTTCGTCCGATCGCCAGGACGTCGCCAGGACAGTATCGCCTCTTGTCGGCAACTCCGCCGTGCTGGTGCGCTCCGACAACTCGTGGCATGCCGTCTCTCCCGTGGCGAAGAGCTGTGGTCTTTCGCGGCGCAGCCTCACGGCGACGTTCTATCGCCCTGAATGCGAAAGCACCGTTTGGCCGAGCTGGAATCGGGTTCTGTTTCACGACTATCCGAATCGAGTGCTGCGTTTGTTGGGCAGAGCGAAGGGAAGAGTCAGGGCTTGAGAAGCACTCCACGCTCGGAATGAATCTCAACCGGCGGGCATTGTGTGGCGCGCGGATGGGTCCTCCGCGGATTGCCCGGCATGCAGATCGTTCTCGTCAATGTGTCGCCCGACAGCAACAAGGGTGCGTGCGCGCTAACCTGGGCATCGCTCGATCTCGTGTTCAAAGCCTTCCCGCGAGCATCCGTCGCCATCGTTCCGATCGCGATGACTCCTCCGGACTCCGCCCCCTTCCGCCACACAATGCGCCGGTATCCGAACGTGGAGATCCTGCCGCCACTATTCGATGGAGAGGGAAAGCACCCCGTCGCCCTTCTTTGGCGTCTCGCGAGGAGTCTGGGCGAGATTCTTCGTTTTGATCGCGAACGGCCGAGCGGGAATCGCACTCTCGAGTGGATCCGCAATTGCGATCTGGCGGTGTCGGTCGGCGGAGTCAACCTTCACACCTACGGAGGCACTCTTCGGGACGACGCGCGATTTCTGGTCCGCATGCTCCCCCTGCTGGCAGCGCAGAAGATCGATGTTCCCTCGGTGCTCGTGGGAGCTCAGGTCGGCCCCTTCGATACGCGGTTGGGAGTCAGCCTGTTCCGCAGGATCGCCGCGAAGGCTGCCGCGGTGTTTCCACGAGATCACGTGTCGGCCTCCGAGGTTCAAAGGCTGGAGCCGCACGACCGGTCCATCCTCATGCCCGATAGTGCGCTCGTGCTGGAGCTCCCCCGGACCGGAGTCGGAGAACTGTTCGATCGGCGCGGACTCGACGCGAACGCCACGACACTTGCTCTGGTGATTTCGAGCGCCCTCCGCCCGGAGGAGCGAAGCGACGATCATGTAGCTCTCTTCGTCCACGTCGCAAAGACACTCCTGGAGTCGGGCCTGGTAACTCAAATCGTCGTCGTGATTCAGTCCGACGAAGATAGGGCAATCAGCCTCGAGCTCGCACGACGCCTGCAGCTCGATCCTCGGTTTCTGATCGACGATGATCTCTGCCCCGGCCAGCTCTCGAACCTTTACGGTGCCTGCCGGATGGTCATTTCGAGTCGTCTCCATGCAGTGATGCTGGCTTTGCTCGACGGAGTACCAGCCATGTCACTCGCGCCCGAGGTGACGTTCAAGGAACACTCGGTTCTCGAGCTCCTCGGGCTCGAATCGCTCTACTTACCCACGAAGATGGGCTCGGATCGCATCGCCGAGATCTGCCTGGGCATCGCGTCTGAAGAGAACCAGCACCGCCGCGCCGTGGTGACCGCGGTCTCGGCGGCGCGCGCGCAATTGGGAGAGGTTCCGCAATATCTTCGCGAGGTCGTACAGGGAGTGGGGAGCGGTTTGGGGTAGCTGGCAGGCTCCGAGACCTCTGAGGGCTGGCGCTATTTGGACTTCGGGGTCGGGGGTGGCGGTGGCGAAGTCATTTGCGGCTTGCTCGTGGGTGCAGCCGGGCTCGAAACGCTCTTCCCGACATCAACCCAACCGCTGCCTCTATCGCTACCTCCTCGCGAGCCGCCATTACTCTTGTTCGATGCCATGATTGCTTGCCTCCACGAAGAGCGATTCGCCAATCGCCGTGATCCGTTTGTCTGCCGCAGCGTCAGTTACAACTGCAACCGAAGCGATTGTACTCCCGAGCAAGAACAGCGACTGGTACTCGAGCGTGCTATACCGCTTCGACTGCTGGTCGTACAGCGCTGGCTCCTGAAGAATGATATCGCGCTCCGAGGCAGCGACAGATACGTCTGCCTTGTCGATGTAGCCAGCGTAGACTTCGCCGTTGGTCAGACCAACCGTCACCCAGTGGCCCTTCACGGAGGAGTTGATGAAATGATCCCACGCGCTCGAATACGCGGATCGTGCAGCTAACCGTGCGAAGATTCGTGTTCCGACGCCTGCCAGCAGACCAAAAAAAGCGGCGGCACAAACGTGTCCAATGAATGCCGCGGCAAACGTGCCGAGCTGGCTGGGAGATAGCTGCTCGAAGGCCCTAGCAGAAACGTATTGCGGCAACGGCGCTCCGAAGCGTCCCGCAACAAGCGAATACCCAGCAAGGCCAAAGAGACTAAACGCCAGGAGCCGCAGCGTTCGGGACCACTTGTCCTCACGCCAGTTCGAGCCTACGAAAAATGAGTAGAGCTTGTCACCGGGCAGACCTGGGAGAACCGCGAACGCGGCGATCAGCACGCCAATGAGAGTGCTAGGTAGTTCCATCGCAAGAAAAATTGTCGCACCACTTAACCGGTGTTGACACAAAGCCGGACCTCTCAACGGATATCTGTGAGGGAGGATTAGAAAGAATGCCGGCGCTTATCTACTCCCTGTAGGCTGCCACGACCATGGCGCCGTTTTGTTGAGGCGTTGTGCGATGGCGCGCCAGCGGGGGTGGGGGTGCAAAGGGAGGAAGTCATCCACGCCTTTTCGATCCCGATAAACTCAGCATTTCTGCCGGCAACGTTCACCCGATCCGGCCGAAGTGACCGCTCTGGTAGTCGAGCATGGCCTGCCGGATTTCGCGGGCGGTGTTCATGACGAACGGTCCGTAGCGCGCCACCGGTTCGTTGAGCGGAACGCCGCCGATGAGCAGGAGCTCGGCTCCCTTCTCCGCTTCGATCGTGACTTCGTCGCCGTCGCCATCGAAGATGACCGCGTCGTTCTCACGCGCGGACCGATCTCCGAAGACCGCCTCTCCGCTGATGACGAAGGCGAACGCGTTGTATTCCTTCGGAATGGATTGCTTGAAGCGCGCACCGGCGCCGAGGCGTAGGTGCAGATACATGATCGGCGTGCGCGTGTCGATCGCCGCACGGACGCCGAGCGATTCGCCGGCGATCACCGTCACCGTGACCTTGCCGTCCGCGCTCGTCGCTGTCGGAATCTCGGCGGCACGCAACTCCTGATAGCGCGGCTTCATCATCTTGTCGCGACGCGGCAGATTGACCCAGAGCTGAAATCCGTGCAGGCGTCCGCCGTTGCGGCGAATCTCTTCGCCGGGCATTTCGGAGTGAATGACCCCGGAGCCGGCCGTCATCCATTGCACATCACCGGCAGCGATGCGGCCGTGATTGCCCTGCGAGTCCTCGTGCTCGACGGCCCCCTCGAGAATGTACGTGACAGTCTCGAAGCCGCGGTGGGGATGGTCGGGCGCGCCCTTGGCCTCACCCGGGCCATGGCTCACAGGCCCCATCCTGTCCAGAAGCAAGAACGGATCGAGGTGATCGAGACTCGCCGTGGGAAAGGGACGCGTCACGATCATGCCCTCTCCTTCGAGCTGCGGCGTGGCGTGAACGATCTGGGCGACGGAACGTGTAGTCATTCACTTCTCACAACAAGAGCGTATTCCATAGAATCGGTCGTGTGAGACGACTTTTGCCACTCCTCTTCTTTTGTGTTTCTGCCGCGTTCGCCGGTGATGGCACTCTGCAGACGGCGAATCTTGGCGACTTCCCGCTCGACAGCGGGCAGGTCATTCGTGATTGTCGCATCGGCTATCGCACGTACGGGGAGCTCAGGCCGGATCGGTCGAATGTCATCGTGGTCACGACGTGGTTCGGAGGGACCAGCGCAGGACTGGCAGGATCGATCGGGCCCGGCAAGCTGTACGACTCTTCCAGGTATTACGTCATCGTGATTGACGCGTTGGGCGACGGGGTCTCGTCGTCCCCGTCGAACAGCAGCACGCAGCACGGACCGGCCTTCCCTCGGTTCTCCATGCGCGACATGGTCCGTTCCCAACATCAGCTCCTGACCCACGAGCTCGGGCTCAATCATGTCTACGCAGTAAGCGGGCTCTCCATGGGAGGCATGCAGACCTTTCAATGGGCCGTGACCTTCCCCGATTTCATGGACAAGGCCATCCCGATCGTCGGCACAACGAAGCAGACTGCATACGACCTCCTGCTGTGGAAAACGGAGCTCTCACTCATCGACTCGCCAGTGGGGATGAAGGCCGCGGCCGACATCAACGAAATGCACCTGCACACGCCCGCCTGGATCGCCAGTCACGTGGACGACGTCGATAAGCTGATGCAATCGCACGAACAGTCGCTGCGGAAACTCGATCCGTTCGATTACGCGGCGCTCCTGCGAGCGATGATCGGGATCGACATCGGATCGCCTGACAAGATCCACGCGAAGATGTTCGTCGTGGTGTCGTTGCAGGACCAGATGGTGAATCCCGCTCCCGCCCGGGAATTCGCCCGGATCACGAAATCACCTCTGCTCACGCTCACGGGTGACTGCGGCCATCTCGCCACCGTCTGCGAACAGGAGATCCTCGTGCGCGATGTGACACGGTTTCTCAACACGCGGTGAGAGATCGATTCTTCAGGTTGAGTTGATTTCAACACCAGAGGCCGGTACTATCCCCCGCACAGCAACATGTGCAGTACGAAGGCCGGGTGCTCCCCGGCCTTTTTGTCTTTGCAGGATGGCGGGAGGGAGGGGTTGCGATGATGTCCAGGCAACAGATAACGAAGCTGGCGAAGCGGAGGAGCTGTCCACGCTGCAGTCTCGAGAAAACGGAGGGGACCGCGCTCTGCCGGCGTTGCCGGTTCAAACTGCCGGCGAACATGCGGCTGCCGTTGGAGGGAATCGTCGAACAGGAGGAATGGGTGGTCGCCGGCGCGCTCCGCGCCGCCGCCAACTACTTCGACATTCACTACAAGTCGATCCGCTTCTTTAGGGGCGGGCGGGTACGCTGAAGCGGGCTGGAGCGCTGGCGTCCTCGGCGGCTGGGTTAACGGGTTGCTAAGTTGCTGAGTTGCTGGGTAACTTGGTCTCGCGGTCTCGGGGTTGCGGAGTCTCGCGGTAACTGCCGCGAGACCTCGCAACCGGGCGACCCGCGACCAAGTCCAAACAACTCAGCAACCGAGCAACTCAGCGACCCCCCGACGCCGGCGAGAACGCCAGCGCTCCGGCAGCGATCGCTCCGGCCACCACCCGCCCGTCCTCCTCACTCAGCGTTCGAACCTCGATCGTGAAGCGGTCATCGACGATGCGGCCGACGATCGGGGGATCGTGCCGCAGGAAGCGGGACGCGAGCTGGCTGGCGTCGCCAGGGATTTCGATGGCGATCGAGGGGATCGTTTCGGTCGGCGTGGTGCCGCCGCCGAGGGCGCAGGCGCTGTCGACGACGCGACAGACGGTTCCTTGCACCAACTCTGAAGCGCGGGCGCGCAGCACATCCAGCGGCGTGGCCAGCATCCGGTAGATCGGAATCTCGGTCTCGTGGCGGCCGGTGGCAAAGGCGCGCAGAGTCTCGGCGATGACGGCGTACGACTCCTTGCCCGCGCGCAGCGCGCGCATCAGCGGGTGCTTGCGGCAACGGTTGATGATGTGCTCATGGCCGAGGATCAGACCGCCCTGCGTCGCGCCGATCAACTTGTCGGTCGAACAGGCCACGGCGTCGACGCCGCCGGCGATCAGCTCGCGGATCGTCGGCGCGGAGCTGAACCCGTAGGGCACGAGGTCGACCACGCGGCCGCTCCCCTCGTCGTACAGCAGCGGCAGTCTGCGGGCGCGGGCCACGGTCACCAGCTCATCGATCGACGGCGACTCGGTGAAGCCAATGATCTCGAAATTCGAGCGATGCACGCGGAGGATCGCAGCCGAGGCGCTGGAGACCGCGGCATCGTAGTCGCCGGCACGCGTCCGGTTCGTCGTCCCCACCTCGCGAAGACGAGCCCCTCCCTGCTGGATGACGTCGGGGACGCGGAACGAGCCGCCGATCTCGACTAGCTCGCCGCGGGAGACGATGACCTCGCGTCCGCCGGCCACCGCGGCCAGCAACAGCAAGGTGCCCGCGGCGTTGTTGTTAGCCAGGATGGCCGCGTCGCAGCCGAAGAGCGTGCGGCAGAGCTCCGTCAGATGCTCGTCGCGGCGGCCGCGCGTCCCTTCCCCGAGGTCGAACTCGAGGTTCGAGTAGCCGGTAGTGATCGCCGCCGCGCGCGACCAGACCGCCGGATCGATGGGCGACCGGCCCAGGTTCGTGTGGATGATGACGCCGCTTCCGTTGATCACGCGGCGCAGCGTCGAAGTGGTGGCGGCGGTCAGTCGCCTGCGAGCATCGTCAACGGCGGCCTTCTCGTCGAACGGCGCGCGATCGATGCGGATCCGTTCGAGATGGGCGACCACCGCGTCCTTGACCCGATCGCGGCCGAATTCGCCGATCACGACGGCCAGGGCCTCGCTGGAGAGAATCCGCTCGACGGATGGGATGCTCCGGAGAGCGGAATCTCCCGAGGCGGAGCCCGATTTAGCCATGGAGCGTATTGTAGTGGGCGAGCGGGGGTCGGGAGTCGGGGGTCGGGTGTCGGAGTTGAGAGCCGCGAAGTTGAACTTGCGGAGCTT
>Ga0307470_10000122_pt1 | contig 53485 bp, 41 predicted proteins | sample atmos_gasesAM3C__FD_204565 | JGI IMG/M metagenome (GOLD analysis project Ga0307470, IMG submission 204565) | Hardwood forest soil microbial communities from Morgan-Monroe State Forest, Indiana, United States - atmos_gasesAM3C_05 | ecosystem: Environmental > Terrestrial > Soil > Temperate forest... | reverse complement strand
AACCTGGAAGACGCTCCACCCGTCCAGCAGCACGTGATGGAAGCTCCACACCACCCGCACCCGGGTGCCCGACAGCCGAGCCAGCACCACCCGCAGCAACGGCGCCACGCCCAGGTCCACGCCGACGGCGCGGTCCGCGGTGAGCAGCTCCGCCAGCTCCGCCGCCCGCTCGTCCTCCGACAGGGCAGACCAGTCCAGATGCTCCACCGGCAGCCCCACCATCCGGTGCACCACCTGCACCGGCTCCCGCACGCCTTCCCACACCACCGAGCTGCGCAGCACCGGCGTGGCGTCCACCACCCGCTGCCACGCCGTCCCCAGCACCCGCGGGTCCGTCACCCCGTCCAGCACAAACGTCGCCTGCTCGAAGTACACCCCCTGGTCACCCTGCGACAACCCGTGAAACACCATCCCCGCCTGCATCGGCGTCAACGGGTACACGTCCTCCACCTGGCCGGGGTCCAGCCCCGCCGGGAGCGCGGTGCCGGTCACCGGCGCCTGCGGGGCGGGCTCGGTCTCCGCCGCCACGACGTGCGCGGCTACGACGTGCGGTGCCAGGGCCGCGATCGTCTGGTGCAGGAAGATGTCCTTGGACGTCATGAGCAGGCCGGCGCGGCGGGCTCGGGAGACGATCTGGATGCTGAGGATTGAGTCGCCGCCGAGCTCGAAGAAGTTGTCGTGGATGCCGAGGCGGTCGGTGCCGAGCACGTCGGTCCAGATCTGGACGAGTGCCTTCTCGGTGGCGGTGCGGGGCGGCGCGTGTCCGGTGGTCGCCAGGGTGGCGAAGTCGGGGGCGGGCAGGGCGCGGCGGTCGACCTTGCCGTTGCGGCTGAGTGGTAGCTGGTCGAGCGTGACGAACGCGGCTGGGATCATGTAGTCGGGCAGCAGCCCGCCGAGGTGGTGGCGCAGCTCGGCGGAGTCCGGCGACGGCGCGCCAGGTGCCGGGACGATGTAGGCGGTCAGGCGCTTGCGGCCGGCGTCGTCCGACCGGGCGATGACGACGGCCTGCGCGATGCCGTCGTGGCCGAGCAGGGTGGTCTCGATCTCGCCAAGCTCGATGCGGAAGCCGCGGATCTTGACCTGGTCATCGCCGCGGCCCTGGAACTCCAGCACCCCGTCGGCTGTCCAGCGGACGACGTCACCGGTGCGGTACATCCGCTGCCCGGGCGGGCCGAACGGGTCCGCGACGAAGCGCTGCGCGGTCAGCCCCGGCCGGTCCAGGTACCCCCGCGCCAGGCCGGCCCCGGCGATGAACAGCTCCCCCGGCACGCCCACCGGCACCGGGCGCAGGCCGCCGTCCAGGACGTAGACGCGCATGTTGTCCAGGGGGGCGCCGATAGGTATGGCGTCCGGCACCGCAGCGGCATCGTCCATCCGGTAGGAGGTGGCGAAGGTGGTGGTCTCGGTGGGCCCGTAGCCGTCGACGACCACCAGGCCGGGGCAGGCGGTCAGCACGCGGCGGACCGCCGCGGCGGGGACGACGTCCCCGCCGGTCCATACCTCGGCGACACCGGTGAGGCAGTCGGGGGCGTCCTGGACGATCATGCGGAACAGGCCGGCGGTCAGCCACAGGGCGGTGACCCGGTGGTCGCTGACCTGTCGGCGCAAGACGTGGGCGTCGATCTCCCCCGGCGGGACCATGACCACGGTGCCGCCGTTCAGCAGGGGCACCCAGAGCTCGTAGGTGGAGGCGTCGAAGGCCAGCGGCGAGTGCCCCAGCACCCGAACGTGCGCGCCGTTGGCGAACCGCCGGTCGAACGCGAGCGCGACCACGTCGCGGTGCCGCACCGCCACGCCCTTGGGCACCCCGGTGGAGCCGGAGGTGTACTCGGCGTAGGCCAGGTTGTCCGGGTCCAGCGACACCGCGGGCGGGTCCACCGGTCCGTCGTTCGACAGGGCCTCAGCGTCGGCGTTGTCGACGACCACCACGCGGTCAGGCCCGGCCGCGTCGGCGGTGCTCTGCCAGGCCCGGTCGGTGACCAGCACCGACGCGCTCGCCTCGGCCAGCACCAGGCGCAGCCGCTCGACCGGCGCCCGGGTGTCCAGCGGCAGGTACGCTCCACCCGCCTTGACGATGCCCAGCACCGCGGCCACCAGCCCGGCCGAGCGCTCCACCAGCACACCGACCCGGTCTTCAGCCCGCACCCCCAGCCCGACCAGCCGGTGTGCCAGCCGGTTCGCCCACGCGTCCAGCTCCGCGTAGGACAGCTCCACCCCGTCGCAGGCCACCGCCACCGCGCCCGGCGTCCGCCTCGCCTGCTCGGCGAACAGGCCCGCCAGCGTCCCCGACGGGAGCTCCGCACGGGTGGCGTTCCACCCCACCAGCACCTGGTCCTGCTCCGAGCCGGTCAGCAGGGGCAGCTCCGCCACCAATCGATCCGGATCAACCACAACAGCAGCCAACAACACCCCCAAATGACCAACCAGCCGCTCCACCGTCACCGCGTCGAACAGGTCGGTGCTGTACTCGACCGCCAGGCTCAGCGAGTCGTCCCGGGGCAGGAACTCCAGCACGAGGTCGAACCGGGCGGCCGGCCGGGGCAGGTCGTGCTCGGTGACCCGCAGGCCGGCGGTCTCCCGGGGCCGCACCATGTCGGTCTGCAGCACGACCAACGCCTGCACCAGCGGGGTGCGGCTGGGGTCGCGTCCCGGCTGGATCTCCTCGACCAGCTTGTCGAACGGCGCCTCGTCGTGGGCGAACGCCTCGAGCACCGTCTCCCGCACGTCGGCCAGGAGCTCGCCAAACGAACGCTCCGCCAGCACCTGCGTACGCAGCACGACCGTGTTTACGAAGAAGCCGACGAGGTTCTCCAGCTCCGCCCGGTCGCGGCCGGAGGTCGCCGTACCGATCGCGACGTCGGTCTGGTTGGCATACCGGGACAGCAGCACCTGCACCGCGGCGACCAGGGTCATGAACAGCGTGGCGCCGTTCTCGTGCCCGACCCTGCTCAGCGCCTGGACCAGCCCGGCGGGCAGGTCGTGCCGGTGCACCGCGCCGGCCGCGGTGCGCAGGCTGGGCCGCGGCCGGTCGGTCGGCAGCTCCAACGGCGCGATGCCGGCGAGCGTGCGCCGCCAGTAGGCAAGGTGCTCGTCCAACGTCCCGGCCGCATGTCGGCCGCGCTGCCACTCGGCGTAGTCGGCGTACTGGATCGGCAGCTCCGGCAGCTCCGACGAGGTCCGTCGTACGGCGGCGGCGTACCGCTCGACCAGCTCGTCCACCAGCACCCGGACGGACCAGCCGTCGGTGATGATGTGATGCTGGCTGAGCAGCAGCACGTGGTCGTCCTCGGCACGGCGCACCAGCACCGTCCTGGTCAGCGGGCCGCGCCGCAGGTCGAAGGGCCGGCTGAGCTCCGCCGCCAGCGCCTCCTCCACGGCGTGGTCGCGCTCGCCCGGGTCCGTTCCCGACAGGTCGACGGTCCGCAGCGGGATCTCGCCCTCGTCGGCGATCACCTGTACGCCGTGCCCGGCGACCGTGTCGAACGTCGTTCGCAGCGACTCGTGCCGGCGCACCAGCCCGGCCAACGCGGCCCGCAGCGCGTCGAGATCCAGGTCGCCGGACAGCCGCAGCCCGATCCCGGTGTTGTACTCCGTGCCGCCCGCGGTCAGGTCGTCCAGGAACCACAGCCGCCGCTGGGCGGCGGACAGCGGTAGCGCCTGCCCGCGCGGCACGGGCGTGATCTGCCCGCCGGGACCGCCCGGCGCGGCCGCCGCCACCAGCTCGGCGAGCCGCGCCACGGTCCGGGCGTCGAACACGGCGCGGGCGGACAGCTCCACCCCGAAGGCGGCCCGCAGCCGGGCCAGCGCCCGGACGCTCAGGATCGAGTCGCCGCCCAGCTCGAAGAAGTCGTCCTCGACACCGACCCGGTCGACCCCCAGCACGTCGGCCCAGACCTGCGCCGCCACCCGCTCGGTGCGGTTGCGGGGTGCCAGGTAGCCGGCTCGCGGCGCCACCGTAGCCGCGGTCGGCGCGGGTAACGCCCGCCGGTCGAGCTTGCCGTTGGGGCTCAGCGGCATCCGGTCCAGCAGCACGAACGCCGCGGGCACCATGTAGTCCGGCAGCGACCCGGCGACCAGGTCCCGCAGCTCCCCCGCGGCGGGCGCCTGCCCGCCACGCGGCACGACGTAGGCGACGAGCCGCCGCAGCCCGGGCTGGCCGTCGCTAAGCTCGTCCTTCCTTGGCTGGTCCACCCTGGCGATGACCACGGTCTCGGCCACCGCCGGGTGCCGCCGCAGCACGGACTCGATCTCGCCCGGCTCGATCCGGAACCCGCGGATCTTGACCTGGTCATCGGCCCGGCCGACGAACTCCAGCTCGCCGTCCGGACGCCACCGGACCAGGTCACCGGTGCGGTACATGCGCGCACCCGGCGAGCCGAACGGGCTGGCCACGAACCGCTGCGCGGTCAGCCCCGGCCGGCCCAGGTAGCCCCGCGCCAGCCCGAGCCCGGCCACGTACAGCTCCCCCGGCTCGCCCACTGGCACCGGCCGCAGCGCACCGTCCAGCACATAGACCTGGGTGTTCCAGATCGGCCGGCCGATCGGTGGCGTGCCGCCCGGTGCCAGCGGCTGGCTCCAGGTGGAGACCACAGTGGACTCGGTCGGGCCGTAGGCGTTGATCATGCAGCGGCCGGGTGCCCACCAGTCGACCAGCTCCGCGGTGCAGGCCTCGCCGCCCACGACCAGGCAGCGCAGCTCCGGCAGCCCACCCGCGGCATCCGACGCCGGCACCGTCGCCAGCGCGACCGGCGGGATCAGCGCGTGGGTGACCCGCCCTTCGGACAGCACCCGCGCCAGCCGCTCACCCAGCAGCGGACCGGGCGGCGGCACCACCAGAGCGGCGCCCGCCGGCAGTGACATGCACAGCTCCAGCACCGAGGCGTCGAAGCTCGGCGAGGAGAACTGCAGCACCCGGTCGCTCGGCCGCACCGAGAACCGGTCGACCTCGGCCGCCGAGAAGCTCGCCAGGCCGGTGTGGGGGACGACGACGCCCTTGGGCCGCCCGGTGGAGCCCGAGGTAAAGATGACGTACGCCGGGTGGTCGAGCAGCAGCGGCGCTGCCCGGTCGGCATCGGTCGGCGCGTGCTCCGAAGCCGCATCCAGCGCGGACACCGTGTCCGGGTCGTCGACCGGCAGCACCGGCACGCCGTCGACCCCGGGCAGCGCGGCGGCGAGGTCGCGCCGGGTCAGCACCAGCACCGGGCCGGTGTCGCGGAGCATGAACTCGATCCGGTCCGCCGGGTACGCCGGATCCACCGGCAGGAACGCCGCCCCCGACTTCAGCACGGCCAACTGGGCGACCACGATGTCCACCGACCGCGGCAGCGCCACCGCCACGATCCGCTCCGGCCTCGCGCCCCGGGCGATGAGCAGGTGCGCCAGCCGGTTGGCCCGCGCGTCCAGCTCGGCGTAGCTGACCGACTCGCTGAGGGACAGTACGGCGGGCAGCGCGGGTGACATGGCCACCCGGGCCTCGAACAGCTCCGGGAACGTGGCCGGCGGCACGGCCCGGCCGGTGTCGTTCCACTCCACCAGGATCCTGTCCTGCTCCACCGCGGGCCCGGCGTCGCCAGCGAGCCCAGCGTTGCCGTGGGTAGGCCTGCTGTCGCCATGCGAGGGCACGGTGTCGATGCCGCCCGCCCGGTCGGTCGGACCGTGGGCAACGTCGTGGACGGCCATGAGCTCGAACCTTTCGCGATGGTCTTGCTGGGGTGGGAGGACGCTCAGGCGGCCGGAGAACAGGCGAGGGCGTGGTCGAGTGACGGCTCCGACCAGCCCGGAACCGCCGGCCGCTCGCATCGCAGCGCCAGCCGGCCACCGACCTGGACCCCGTCGATCTCGCCGGTGACCGGGTCGGCGACGAAGCGCCCGCCGAGCACCTGCCGGCCGGTGTCCGGATCCGCGAACGAGAAGACAAGGTCCGGGTGGAAGGCCAACCGGATCAGGTCGCCGCCGTCGACAGCGAGGTAGCGATCCTCGTCCGCACCGGCGACGACGTACTCGACCTCGCTGTTGGCGTAGGTGCCGATGCAGCCGGGCGGCGGAGCCAGGGGCGGCCCGGCCGGGACCTGAGGCCGAGGCGGTACGGCGGGACCACCGGACCGCGCCAGCTCGGCCAGGATCGCCTCCCACAGGCCGAGCCCGTTGCTGGCGTTGCTGGTGAACGCGACGACCCAGCCCGTCGCCGGGTCGACCCGCAGGTAGCAGGACGTGCCGTTCGCGTTGCCGTCGTGACCGACCCAGTGGCTGCCGCCATCCCGGAAGACGGCCAGCCCGGCACCCCAGCCGTCGGCGAGCCCGAACGGGTCGGCGTCGGGAACGGCCTGCCGCATCTGCTCGGCGTGGCTCGCCGGGAGGAGCCCGGGCGCGCCCGGTCCGGCGTGAAGCCGCCCAAAGGCGACCAGGTCCACGGCGCTTACCGCCAGCGCGCCGGTCGGCGCCTCGGCCAGCGTCAGCGACTGCTCAGCGGGCCGGACCCGGCCGGCCAGGGGGTTGACCGAGTGGCCGGTGGCGACCGGACGGCGCGGCAGGCGCGCCGTGGGCTCGACGACGAAGGTCGGCACGATTCCGAGCGGCCGCAGCAGCAGCGACTCCACGGCCTCCCACCAGGTCATGCCGGTGACCGTCTCGATCAGGTGGCCGATCAGGACGTACCCGATGTTGGAGTACGAGAAGCCGGTGCCGGGCGGCCGGAGCAGGCTCTGCGGCCCGCAGTGGTCCAGCACGTAGCGCCGCGGCGAGGCGGCGGACACCTCTGTCGAGTCCGGCCCGCCGGCCAGCCCGCCGGTGTGGCTCAGCACCTGGCGGAGGGTCAGCGTCTCGCCCAGGCTGCCGAGCTCGGGCAGGTGCTCGCCCAGCGGCTCGTCGAGCTCGAGGTCGCCGTCCGCGACCAGGGTCATCGCTACGGTGGCGGTGAAGGACTTGCTGATCGACCCAATGGGGAACGCGGTATCCCGGGTGACCGGGTTACCGGACTCGCAGTGGAGCTCACCGCACTCGACCGCCACGGTCGAACCAGCGCAGTGGACGGCGAGCTGGGCGCCGGGTACCTGGTGCTCCCGCGCCAGCACGGCGAGCCTGGCGGCCAGCCGACGGCGGCTGACGGGGTGTGATCCCTGCGTTGGGTTTGGCGTTGGGTTTGGCTGGCAGTGGGCGACCTGGCGCGGAGCGCGGAGCTGGCCACTGGGGACTACCTTTGACACAACATCTCCCTCTCCCGAGCCGGTCGACAATGCGGCTCGGACTGGGCAGACGCTAGGAAGCGACCTTCCTGAGGACTTCGGGTTCCCTTAGTGCTCCCGAGAGAGTGGTCGGATGGCAGGTCGGTTCGACCCGCAGACCACCACGGCGTCTGGTTTCACGTTTGAAACCCCCGGATTGGGTGACGCCGCTGCGACCCGAAGGCGCTGGATGCGACACTGTCGCGGTGACAGGCGACCGTAACGTGCTCGGCGGGGAGCTGGAACCGTGCGGTACCGACCCGCTGACCGGCTTCTACCGTGACGGGTGCTGCAACACCGGGCCCGAGGACCGCGGCAGCCACACCGTCTGCGCGGTGGTCTCCGGCGAGTTCCTGGCCCACCAGCAGAAGACCGGGAACGACCTCATCACGCCGCGACCGGAGTACCGCTTCCCCGGGTTGCAGCCCGGGGACCGCTGGTGCGTGGTCGCCTGGCGGTGGCTGCAGGCGTACGAGGCCGGGGTGGCGCCGCCGGTCGTGCTGGCGGCCACGCATGAGCGCGCCGTGGACATCGTCCCGCTGGAGGCGCTGCGCCGGCACGCCGTGGACGTGCCGGCCGACCCGAGCTCGCTGATCTGAGCCCGGCCGTGACGCCGGCCCGGCGTAGGGTCGACGGCATGGCTGCTCACCATGACACTCGATCTACTTCACCGACAACAACGGCATCGCGCTGAAAGCCTCGTGGTGGACGCTCGACCCGACCGGCCGGCCGGTCGACTACGCCGACGAGCGGCTGTTCTCCGACCCGGACCCGGCGTCGGCGCCGCGCGAGCCGTGGTCAGGAGGTACGGCGGAGGCGGTACCGGACGAGGGCGGCGGCCAGCCCGAGCAGGACCGGTACGGCGACCACCACGGGCAGCGCCCCGCCCGCGCTCAGCGTCTGCCGCCCGGCCACCGTGACGTGCACCGGCCCACCCACCACCAGCGGACCGCCGCCCGCCGCGGCGCCCACCGGCAGCAGCACGGCGTAGACGTCGAAGCTGCCGGCGTTGACCGCGTGCAGCTCCCACTCCAGCGACGTGCCGCCGCCCAGGCCAAGCGGGTCGACCTCGAGGGTGCGGCTGGACGACCAGTCCTCCGGGTCGACGTACACGTCGCTGGTCAGGCTCGCGACGTTCAGGTGGGCGATCAGCCGGTCGGTCGGCACCGTCCCGGCGTTGGCGAGCCCGACGCGGACGATGAACCGGTCGCCGAGCACGGCGTCGACCCGGCTCCGCTCGAACATCCAGAATCCGACGGTGGCGATGGCGTGGAGTCGATCTCCATCATGTAGCCCCGAACAACACCCACCCGGCCGAGAGAACAAAACAGTATAATCCGAACCCCTGTTACTAAGAGGATCACTACGGCAACACTTTGTGATCGCGCCGGGTAGGAGGGGTGGACTCAATGACGGGGTTATGCCGGGCCGGGCGCTGGCTAGTCGTAGTGGTGCTGCTGGGCGGCCAGCTCAGCGGGTGCGGGGCGCTGTCGCCCGGGGAGGGCACTGGCAACTGCTCGCTCCGGGCCGATGCCCCCGAGGACGGGTTGAAGGTCACCGTGGACGACCCACACGAGTCCCATGGAACGCCCGGCTCGATGGGTGGGAAAGCCCGCATCACCTGCACCCTGGACGTGGACGAGGTGGTACTGAAGGTCCAGGTGCAGGAGCTGGTCGGCGGCACGTGGGCCGTCTTCGCCGAGAACACCGGCGACGGACGGCACGTCAGCCCGGTCAAGGCCGGCAAGCAGTACACCGCCCAGGCGTTCAACCCGTGCAAACGGGGCACCTTCCGGACCGCCGCTCGCGGATCCGGGATCCTCAATGGCAGCAAGGCGGCCTCGGTGGACTGGAAGTACAGCAACACCGTGACCAACCCATGCGCGAAGCCCTGACGAGGAGGCACCGTGAACCAGATCCCTGACCGGAGCGGCCCCGCCCGCGACGCGGCCGGCTTCCCGCTGTGCCTGTACCGCATCCACGAGCGGATCCACGCTCGCGGCGGAGCGGTCACCGGCGCCGGCCACGAATGGCACCTCGTCCCGCCCACCCCAGACCTGGCCACGATCCGGATCGCGTTCGAGCCCGACGGTGACGCGATCGTGAGCGTTACCGGGCAGGAGTACATCGCCATCGACGCCGACGCCACCCTCGACCCGTACCCCGGGCACCAGGAAACCGAGCTGGACGCGGCCGTGCTGGCGATCCTGGACGGCCACTACCAGGAATTCACCGCCCACACACCGGACGGCGCCCCCGCCGCCCACGGCTGGACTCTGCCCACCAGCGTAGGAACCCTGGGCACCACCGGCTACCACACCCCCGTACCCACCGACCCCGACCAAGCCGCCCAACTCCAGGCCGACTGGAACTACCAGCGCACGACATACCCAGCATGGCCACAGCGCTCTCGGGCGGGGCAGTCTCACTGAGGCACGAGCAGGCTCAGTCGGCGCTTGTTGCCCGAAAGGGTGGGGTTGACGCGGCGGCGCCGGGGCGACTCGCGGCGGGTCACTACGCTGGCGGCGTTTTGTGAGGTTGCGCCGTGGCCGGCGGGCTCGGTGCCCGGCTGGCGGCGGCCGGTGCGGAGTGGGGTGGGCGGGGTGGAGCCGGTTACGGCGACGGTGGCGGCGGCGTTCGTGGTGCGCTATCTGGTGGCGGCGGTCGAGGCGTTCGGGGAGCGGGTCCTCGACAAGACCGTCGACGCGGTCGTTGACAAAACGGCGGAGGAGTCGGCGGGCTTCGGACGGCGGCTGCTGGCCAGGCTGCTGCGCCGCGACGGCCCGTCCGTCGAGCCGGCGGAGGCCGAGACGGTACGGCGGGAGCTCGCGGTCGTGGAGGCCGTGCGTGATCTGGTCCGTGCCCCGGCCGACGCGGAAGCCCAGATCCTCCTCAAGGGCGCCGTACGCAAGCTGCTGGAGAGCGACCCCGCGCTGCTCGCCGAGGTCGGCCGCCTGGTGGATCAGGCGCCGACCACCGTGACCACCGTGGCCTCGGGCCAGGGTGCGGTCGCCATAGGGCGGGACAACTCCGGGGTGATCGTCACGGGGTCGGGCAACACCACCCCGGGCGCCGGCCGGTGATCGAGCCCGCGGTCCACGCCGCGGGTGACCGCTCGGCCGCGTTCGGCGGCAGCAACTTCGGCGTCGTCGTCACGGGCGACGGAAACGTCGTCAGCGTCCTGGGCGACCTCACCGCCCAGGTGTTACCCCCGGCGACGGTGGCCGAGGCGAGCCGGCTGCTGTACGGGTCGGGGCGCCGTCCGCTGGTCGAGTCACGGTCGCTGCTGCGGTGGCTGGCGCCGGACGCCGGCCTGATGCCGGTCCAGCCGCGGCGGGATGTCGACGAGCTGGCCCGGTGGGTGGACGCCCGGGGCGAGCCGCTGATGCGCCTGGTCACCGGGGTCGGCGGGCAGGGCAAGACGGTGCTGGGCGGGCTGGTGTGCGAGCGGGCCGCCGCGCGGGGCTGGCTGGCCGGGTTTGTGCGGCTGCCGCCGCCCGGCTGGCGCACGGTCGGGCCGGCCGGCGGCGAGGCGGCCCACCTGCGGTCCTGGCTGCTGCGCTGGACCGAGGTGATCGCCGCGACCCTGGCGCTGCCCACCCTGGCCGGGCAGACGCCCGGCGCGCTGCTGGTGGTGGACTATGCCGAGAACCAGGCCGACGTGCTGTCGGACCTGCTCGCCCATGTGGTCAACCCGGTGACCGGCGAGGACCTGACCGGTCGGGTGCGGGTGCTGCTGCTGGCCCGCCACGACCGGGACTGGTGGCCGCGGCTGGCCAGAGACCATCCCGACCGGGTCTGGGCCGACCCGGAGCCGCTGCGGCTGGGACCGCTCGCCGAGGAGCTCCCCGCCACCGCGGTGGCGGAGGTGTGGCGGGAGGCGGTGACCGTGTTCGCCCGGCACGCGGCCGAGACCGGGCTCCTCCCGGCGGAGGCCGGCGTCCGGGCGGCCGCGGCGTCGGCGGCGTCCGGGCCGCCCCTGGCCGCGACCACCCTGGACCTGTACGCCGCCGCGCTGCTCGGTGTACTCGACCACGCCGCCGGACCGACCGCGCACGCCGTGCCGGGCGACCCGCTGGCGGGCGTCCTGGACCATGAGCGGAAGCTGGTGACCAGCAGCCTTGCCGGCGTCGGGCTTCGGCTCGACGACGCCGGCTGCGACGCCGCGCTCGCCACGGTTTTTTTGGTGCCGGCCCGGTCTCGGGCCGAGGGGGTGGCGGCGCTGGCCCGGATCCCCGCGCTGGCCCAGATTCCGGCGGTGGCCGAGGCCGGCGCGGACCTGGGCCGGCTGGCAGTCGAGCTCGGTCGGCTCTACCCCGACCCGGCGGGTCGCGGACTGTGGCGGGCGCCGACGCCGGACCGGCTGCCGGACACCCACCTGCTCCGGGCACTGGGGGACGCGCCCAGCGACGCCGACGCCGTCGATCTCGTCTGTACGGCGACCGAGGGCACCGACGCCGACGACGCGGCCGACGTCGTCGCCACTCTCACCCGCGCCGCGACCACCCCGCGGGCTGGGCTGCGCTATCCAGCCGGGCTGCGACGGCTGCGTACGGCGACCGGCCGGCTGGTCACCGGCCGGGCCGGCGGGTACCTGAGCGGGGCGATCCTGCTCGACCCGGAGACCCACGAGGCGGCCATCCTCGCCGCGCTGGAGTCCCTGCCCCGGGTGGAGACCGACGCCGTAGACGCCGTGCTGCGGCGGTCGGGGTTCGCCACCACCCGCACCCGGATCGCGGTCGCCCGTCTCCGCACGGCTGCGCCAGCTCTGGCAGGGCAGCCCGCCGTCCGACGACGACGGCTGGTCCCGCTACGCCGCCGACATCCTCCTCCACGGCAACCGCCTCGGTGAGGACGGCCGCCGGGCCGACGCCTTGGGTCGGACCACCGAAGCGGTGGAGGCGTACCGGCGGCTGGCGCAGGCCAACCCGGCCGCGTACCAGCCCGACCTGGCCAGGTCACTGAACAACCTCTCGGTCGATCTGGGTGAGCTGGGACGGCGGGAGGAAGGCCTGGCCGCGATCCAGGAAGCGCTGGAGATCTACCGGCGGCTGGCCGAGACCAACCCGGCCGCGTACCAGCCCGACCTGGCCAGGTCACTGAACAACCTCTCGATCCGGCTGGGTGAGCTGGGACGGCGGGAGGAAGGCCTGGCCGCGGTCGAGGAAGCGGTGGAGGCGTACCGGCGGCTGGCCGAGACCAACCCGGCCGCGTACCAGCCCGACCTGGCCAGGTCGCTGTGGGCGGTCGGTTGGGTCTGCGTCGGTCAGCGGTCCCTGCTTGTCCGAGGGTTGCCCGCGGTGGAGGAGGCGGTCGCCATCCTCACGCCGTTGGCCGAGCGCCTGCCAGCCGCCCACGCCAGCCGCCTGGCCGCGATGCGGGCGACGATGGCCGACCTGCTTGACCAGTTGGGGCGCACCGAGGAGGCAGCGCGGATTCGGCGCCAGCCGACGTAGCTGGGCACGCCTGATCGTTGGCGACCTTGTACGGCCCGGGTGGGAGAGGTCTCCGACGATCATGAGGGGCACGTCAGATGTCGAGGTCGACCCAGACCGGGTCGCGACACCGGGCGGCTGGACCACACGGTCGCGACCCGGCTCATGGCCGAGATCACCCGGGACGTCTACCGTCCGCCAAGCTGAGCCCGCACGCAATGGCTCCAGTGGCTGGGAGCCCCTCAGAGACTCGCGAGTGCTCTGGCGACCAGATGGCGGGCGTCGTAGCCATGGAGAGCCTCTTGTCGGAGCTGGTCGAACATTGCCGCGTAGAGCCTGACCTCCCGCGGGCGGGTCACCTTGATCGCGGCGGTGGGAGTTTCCAGGGCTACGGCGTTGCTGTCGAAGATCCAGAATCCGATGGTGACGATAGCGTGCCGCTGGACCTCGGCCGGAATGACGCCGACGGAGACGAACGGCAGCCGCATGAGCGCCAGCAGGTGGGTGAGCTGGTCGGCGAGGAGACCCGCAGTGACTGGCAGGCCGGCTGAGACGATGATGATCCTGGTGCTCACAGAACAGTTCGACCCGACCGCCGACCGGGTCATCGACATCCTCAACGACCGTGGTGTGCCGGTCTTCCGCACCGACACCGCCGAGTTCCCCCAACGCCTCGCACTGACCGCGTCGCTGACCGGGAACGGGCGGTGGACGGGACCACTGGCCACCGCGCACCGGGACGTCGACCTAGCCGACATCGGCTCGGTCTGGTATCGGCGTCCCACCACCTTCGACCTGCCCGCCGGGTTGTCGGAGCCGGAAGCCCGGGTAGCCGCCGCTGAGGCCCGGCTCGGCCTGTGCGGGTGCTGGGCTCACTGGCCGCGCTGTGGGTCAACCCACCCCGGTGCAGAGGCCGACGCCGCCTACAAACCCGCGCAGCTCGCGGTTGCCGCCCGCTGCGGGCTGACAGTGCCAGCCACCCTGGTCACCAACGACCCGGATGCGGTGCGGCTGTTCGCCAAGCGCCTCGGGCTAACCGCCACCAGCGCCGCCCAACACGTCTGGTTCGGCGACCCCGACAGCGCCCTCCGCTGGCCGGCTGACCGGCTGACCGGCTGACCGGCTGACCCAGCCTGCGCCGGGCCGCCGGCTCAGGCGGTACGGCGGAGGCGGTACCGAGCGAGGGCGACGGCCAGCCCGAGCAGGACCGGGACCGCGATCACGACCGGCAGCGCGCCGCCGGCGTTCAGCGTCTGCCGCCCGGCTACCGTGACGTGCACCGGCGGGCTCACCACCAGCGGACCGCTCCCCGCCGCGGCGCCGACCGGCAGCAGGACGACGTAGACGTCGAAGCTGCCAACGTTGACCGCCTGCAGCTCCCACTCCCGCGACGTGCCGCCACCGGGGCCGAGCGGCGCCACGTCGAGGGTGCGGCTGGACGACCAGTCCTCCGGGTCGACGTACACGTCGCTGGTCAGGCTCGCGACGTTGAGGTGGGCGATCAGCCGGTCGGTCGGCGCTCCGCCCACGTTGGTGAGCTGGGCGCGGACGGTGAACCGGTCGCCCAGGACGGCGTTGACCCGGCTCGGGTCAACGGTCACCGCGACCGGGCCGTCCGAACGTCCGGCCGGTGAACCCGCCGCGGCCGGACGAGCCGCGGCGGCGGGGACGGCCAGCGCCACCAACATCGCGGCGGCCACGAACGATGGTCTCATCTCCCGTTCCCCCCTGCCCGCAGCCGGACGATCCGGGAGCTGGCGACTAGCAGCGCACCACCGGCGAGCACGGCGGTGACCAGCGGCGAGACGAGGTAGGACAGGTCCCGCGTCCAGCCGTGCCCGTGCACCAGCAGCGCCGTGTTGTACTGCATCGCCGCCCCGACCGGGTTGAGCCGACCGAGGAGGTTGCCGAACCAGCCCTGCGGCAGGCCGCCGGGTAGCTGGGTCGGCGCGAAGAGCGCGAAGAGCAGGAAGAGGCTGACCGAGAGGCTGACCTTGTTCGAGTTCGACAGGGCGCTGATGAGCAGGCCGAGCGCGGCCAACGCGACGGCGAGCAGGGTGCCGACGAGCAGCCCGAGCAGGAGCGCCTGCCCCGCGATCGACACGCCGCGGCCGAGCACCCACAGGTAGGGCACGCTCACGCAGTAGGTGGCGAGCCACAGCGACAGCGCGGCGACCAGCTTCCCGACCAGGATGGCGCGGCGAGCGACGGGGGTGAGCAGCAGGTTCTCCAGCGTGCCGCGCTCCCGCTCCCCGCTGATCGCGTCCGCGCTGACGACGAGCGTCATCAGGACGCCGACCGCCACCGCGATCTGCAGGGTGAGGTTCACCGCCTCCCGCCGTTCCAGGAAGTTCAGCGCCTGGTTGGTCGCGGCAAGGTAGGTGACCACGCTCAGCAGCAGGCTGAAGGCGAACAGCAGCACCGGGCCCCGGCCGCCCACCCACAGGTCGCGGTACTCCTGCCCGGCGACCACCCGCCAACCCGCGCCGCGGCGGCGGGTGGGTGGTGTCTCGGTGTCCGCGGCGCGAGCCCGGCTGATGTCCACGGTCATCGCGCACCGCCCCCGGTCATCGTCAGGAACGCGTCGGTGAGCCGCGCGCCGTCGGCCTCGAAGGAGAGCACCGGTATGCCGGCGTCCAGCACCGCGCGCAGCGCGGCGTTCGTGCCGGCGTCTCCGGCCAGGCTGAGGCGCAGCACGTCGGGCCGGTCGTCCGCCTCCAGGGTCAGGCCGGCGACCCCGGCGAGCGCCTCCCTGGCCCGGTCGACCAGGGCGACCGGCACCCGCAGCCGCGCGGTCCGCCGGGTGGCCGCCGCCCGGGTCACCTCGGCCACCGTGCCGGAGGCGAGGACCCGCCCCCGGTCGAGGATGACCACGCTGGTACAGACCTCCTCGACCTCGGGCAGCAGGTGGGTGCTGAGCACGACGGTCGCGTTACTGCGCCGGGCGATCGTGCGCACGATGCTCAACACCTGGCGCTGGCCGGCCGGGTCGAGGCCGAGCGTCGGCTCGTCCAGGAACACGACGGCCGGCTCGTTCACCAGCGCGCGGGCGATGCCGAGCCGCTGCCGCATTCCCCGGCTGTAGGTGGCGATCCGGGACCCGGCCCGCTCCGCCAGCCCGACCTCCGCCAGGAGCCGCTCGGCGACCCGTACGGCGTCCGGCCGGGCCAGGCCGAACAGCCGCGCGTAGTAGCGCAGGTACTCCGCGCCGGTCTGGTGCCCGGGGTAGCCGGCGCTCTCGGGCAGCACCCCGATCCGCCGCCGGATCTCGGTCGGCTGGTCGGACCCGACGCCGGCCACCGAGAACTCCCCGCTGGTGGGCACGAGCATGGTGGTGAGCAGCCGGATGGTCGTCGTCTTGCCGGCGCCGTTGGGACCGAGCAGCCCCACCACCTCGCCCGGCTCGGCGGTGAAGCTCACCTCCGCCACGGCCGTACGGGTGCCGAACCGCTTGGTGAGCCACCGTGCCTCAAGCGTCACACTGGTCATCGCATCCCCTCAACGCCATCGTCGAGCTTAGCCCCCGGCAGGCACGAGGTCTCATGGGAACGGGTTGCGAGTCCACGTGCCCGGGTCGGACCAGGTGGTCAGGCGCATGCCTTCCGCAACCCGGAGCAGCTCCCGTTTCGGGATCGTCGTACCACTCGGCCCACCCTCGATGGTGACGACACACTGCCCAAAGTCGACGATGAGCTGGAGCTCGTCCGGCTCGTACCAGGCCGGCCGGCCGGCGACCGTCAAGTCGGGCGTGCCCTGGGCGGAGAGCCGGTCCCGGTCCCAGGGTCCGATCACCAGGATCGACAGCCCGGAGCCCGCACCGTGGGTGCCGTCGGAACCTGCGAGCTGAAGGCGTGACAAGCCCTCCCCCTTGACACTGGGGACGATCTGGTGAGCCTCCCGGAGGTGCAGCCCGTCCGGCACGTAGCTCAGGCCGTAGGGAAAGCGGATCGCGCCGGTAGGACCGAACCGCACCTGCCCGGCCAGGTACAGCAGATCGGAATGGCTGGTGGAGATCGTCGCACCCTCCAGCAGCGCCCAGGCCCGCGGCTGGTACTCCCAGACGACTCCGATCTTGCCATCCCGATGCGCGAGGAGGTGGCCGCGACGACCGTTCACGGCAGTCGGCTGGCCTGTCCGCCGGGCCGCGGGCGAGTAGTCGCCGGGATCGTGGACCGTCAGGGTGGCGACCCCGAGCGGGTAGCCGACCCGGGAGACGATCGCGCCCTGCCTGCGGGGTTGCCACCAGTACTCCACGCTGTACCCGGAGGGTCGCAGCGAGTGACGCAGCGGTGCTACTGGCGCCGCATCCGCCGAGTATGCGACGCCGGACGGCGTGGCGGGGCCCAGCACAGGGATCGGGCTCGCGGCCGGCACCGGGCTCGGACGGGCCACGTGCCTCCAGACCACCGGGGCGGACACCACCGACGCGGTCAGCGCCGATGCGAGGGCCACCGTCGTGACCGCGCGCCTGCGCCGGCGACCCGACGGTTGCGCCAGCGCCGCCGGGATCTCCTCCGGCAGGGAGTCGACCTGGTCCGGCAGCGAGTCGAGGATGCTCCGCCAGCGCTGCTCCAGGCCGGGGTTGTGCTCCACGGCGGCCTGGTACCAGCCCGACTCGGCGAGCTGCCGATGGTAGTCGCCGACAGCCTCGAGGAGCCGGGCGAGGTGGGCCGGCTCCGCACCGCCGGCCGAAGACACGGCCAGCTCGGCCGGTCTCAGCCCGTCGAGCTCAATGCGGTAGGCGCCCTCTCCCCCGACCAGGTCGGCGAGCGGGCTCCGGCTGGTGACCAGCACGAGCGAGCCCACCGAGCCCACCGAGCCCGGCAGCAGCGGCCGGACCTGCGCGGCCGAGACGGCGTCGTCGAGCAGGACCAGCACCCGCCGGCCGGCCAGCAGCGACCGGTACATCCCGGCCGCCACGTCGACGTTGTCCGGGACGGCCGCGGGGCTCACGCCGAGACCGTTCAGCAGCCGCGCGAGGGCGTCCACCGGCCGGACCGGTGCGCCTCCGACGGAGCCACGCAGGTCGACGTACAGGTGCCCGTCGCGGAACCGGTCGGCGACCTGGTGCGCCCAGTGCACCCCGAGTGTGGTCTTCCCGACCCCGGCCGCACCGGTGATCACGACGATCGGCACCGTGTTCGGGGCGCCGTCAGCGGGCAGCAGCCCGGTGAGCTCGGCCAACCGCATGGTGCGTCCGATGAAGAACCTGACGTCGGGTGGCAGCTGGGCAGGAACGACCCGGGCCGGCAGGGCGCCGGACGTCGGGCTGTCCAGGACCGGGCTGTCCAGGACCGGGCGGGGCAGCTCCAGCGCGGGATCGGCCCGGAGAATGGCGTTCTCAAGGTGCTGGAGTCGCGGCTCGGGGTCGAGGCCGAGCTCCTCCACCAGCCGGCGTCGCGTCATTCGGTACACGCTCAACGCCTCCGGGGCACGGCCAGCCCGGTACAGCGCGAGCATGAGCTGGGCGAGCAGGTGCTGGCGGAACGGGTGCTGCTCGATCAGCTCGGTCAGCTCGCCGATCACCCGATCGTGCCGGCCGAGCCGTAACTCCGCGTCCAGGCACTCCTCCGCGGCCACCAGCCGCGTCTCCTCCAGGTCCAGGCACAGGCGCTGGGCCATCTCCGGCGCCGCCACGTCGGCCAGTGGCGGCCCGCGCCACATGCCGAGCGCGCGCCGGAACTGGGTCACCTTCGTACCGTCGTCGGTGTCGGCCCGGGCCTGGGTGACGAGAGCGCGGAAGAGGTGGGCGTCGACGCACATCGGGTCCGCCCGCAGGACGTACGCCGTCCCGTGCGTCACGATCTCCACTCCATCACGGTCCACCCGAGCCTGGTCCAGCGCGGCGCGCAGCCGCGAGATGCGGACGTGAACAGCGTGGATGGCGGTCTGTGGCGGAGCGGCCGGCCAGGTCAGATCTATCACCTGGCTGATCGGCACGAGCTCGTTCACCTTCAGGGCGAGAACGGCGAAGATGAACCGCTGCTGACGCGGCCCGAGATCGAGCTGCCGCTCCTCTACCCAGGCCTCCACCGCCCCCAACAACCGAAGCTCCACTGCACCCCCCGGGATCCCCATGCTCCCGTTCTACCTTCCTACACCAGCCGGCGTGCTCGGAGACCGGCCGGACGGACGGTTGTCTCAGGTCACTTCGGAGCACGCGTGTTGCCTGATCGGGCAGTCCTCGGGTGGGGCACGGGCGCCGCCGCCAGGTGGTGAGCGCACGGTGAGCGGACGGTGAGCGAGCGCTGAGCCCGGCGGGCAACCATGGCCAACGGCGATCAAGCCGACGGTTGACCAAGTTGACCAAGCCGAGAGGTCTCCAGCCATGATGCGGTGGGTCGTTGGGTCGAGCCTAAAGTTCCGACGTCTGGTGCTCGCCGTCGCGGTGGTCCTGGTGGGCATGGGCGTGGTCCAGGTGCGCGCTGCCCAGGTGGAGGCTTTCCCGGACTTCGGCCCGACCCGGGTCGAGGTGCAGACCGAGGCGCTCGGGCTCTCGGCCGAGGAGGTCGAGAACCTGATCACCAACCCGATGGAGCAGGAGTTCTTCAACGGGATGCCCTGGCTGCACCAGATCCGCTCCGACTCGCTGCCCGGCCTGTCCCGGCTCGACCTGGTCTTCGAGCCCGGCACCGACCCGACCCGGGCACGGCAGGTGGTCCAGGAACGCCTCACGATGGTGCGCGCCCTGCCCGCCGTGTCGAAGTCGCCGGCCGTGATCCAGCCCACCTCCACGACGAGCCGGCTCATGATGATCGGGCTGTCCTCGTCCGACGTGTCGTTGATCGACCTGTCGGTGCTCGCCCGGTGGAAGCTCAGGCAACGGCTGATCGCCGTTCCCGGGGTCGCCAACGTGTCCATCTGGGGGATGCGGGACCGGCAGTTGCAGGTGCTGGTCGACCCGGACCGGCTGCGGAAGCACCACGTCCCGCTGGACGCGGTCGTGCGCTCAGCTGGAAACGCGATGTGGTCCTCCCCGCTGACCTTCGTCGAGGCGTCGACCCCTGGCACCGGCGGGTTCATCGACAACGCCAACCAGCGGATCGAGATCCAGCACATCCAGCCGATCAGGACGGCGAAGGACCTGGCCCAGGTCGCCATCGACGGTGCCGAGAGCTCGTCCCTGCGGCTCAGCGACGTCGCGGACGTTGTCGAGGACCACCAGCTCCTCATCGGCGACTCGGTCACCAAGGACAACCGCGGCCTGCTGCTCGTGGTGGAGCGGTTCCCCGGCACCAGTGTCACGGACGTCACCCGCGAGGTGGAGAAGGCGCTCGACGGGCTGCGGCCCGGACTGGCCGGCATCTCGATCGACACCACCCTCTACCGGCCGGCGACCTTCCTCGAGTCCGCCCGGAACAACCTCGCCTGGACGCTGGCCATCGGCGCCCTGCTGCTGCTCCTCGTGCTCGGCGCGCTGATGTTCAGCTGGCGGGCCGCGCTGGTCAGCCTGGTGGCCATCTCGGCGTCCCTCGCGCTGGCGCTGCTCGTGCTGTCCCTGTTCGGGGCCAGGCTGAACATGATGATCCTGGCGGGGCTGGCGATGGCCGTCGCCATCGTCGTCGATGACGCCGTGGGCGACGTGGAGCATCTCCGGCGACGGCTCCGGGAGCGCCGCGGGGAGGATGCGGGCGCCGGCTCCGCCGCGGACTCCAAGGCCGGTGCGATCCTCGCGGCCGTCCTCGACGTACGCGGCCCGCTCTTCGTCGCGACGGTGATCGTCGTGGTGTCCGTGCTGCCTGCCCTGGCGCTCGGCGAGGTGTCCGGCGCGTTCCTCCGGCCGCTCGCGCTCGGCTACGTGCTCGCGGTCCTGGCCTCGATGGTGGTCGCGCTGACCCTCACCCCGGCGCTGGCCATGCTGCTGTTCTCCGAGTCGTCGCTGCGCCGCGAGTCGTCGCTGGCCCGCCGGCTTGAACGGGGCTACGCGGCGCAGCTCGGCCGGCTCGCACGCCGACCGGTCCGGGCCTACGCGGTCGCCGGCCTGGTGCTGGTGGCCAGCCTCGTGGCGCTGCCCCAGATCGGCGGGCAGCACCTGACCCCCGCCCTGCAGGACCGCGACCTGTTGGTGCGCCTGGACGCGGCGCCCGGCACCTCCCTCACCGAGATGGACCGGCTGATGGCCACGGCGACCCGCGAGCTGCGCGCCCTGCCTGGGGTCCGGACGGTCGGTGCCCACGTCGGCCGCGCCTCCCTGTCGGACCAGGTGGTCGCCGTCAACTCCAGCGAGCTTTGGGTCAGCCTTGACCCGGCCGCCAACTACGCCGCCACGACGGCCGCCATCCGGGACGCGATCGGCGGCTATCCCGGGCTGCGCACCGAGGTGATGACCTACCCGGCGCAGCGGGTCCAGGAGGTGGACCGCAGCTCCGACGCCCCGCTCGTCGTCCGGATCTACGGCCGGGACTACGACGTCATGCGCGCGAAGGCCGCAGAGGTGGCCACGCTCGTCTCGGGCGTCGCCGGGGTCCGCGAACCGCGGGTGATGCTGCCGGACCTCGAGCCGACCGTCGAGGTCGAGGTGTCCATCACCAAGGCCGCCCGGGTAGGTGTCAAGCCGGGCGACGTCCGGCGGGCCGCCGCGATCATGGTGTCCGGCATCACCGCCGGCAACCTGTACGAGGCGCAGAAGGTGTTCGACGTCGTGGTGTGGGCCACGCCGGAGAAGCGGCACAGCCTCGACAGCATCCGTGGGCTGCTGATCGACACGCCGCACGGCGGTCAGGTGAAGCTGAGCGACGTGGCCGACGTGCGGATCCGGCCGAACCCGGCGAACATCCGGCACGACGCCGTGGCCCGCTACATCGACGTCACCGCCGACGTGCGCGGGCGTGGCCTCGACGACGTGACCCGCGACGTCGAGCGGAGCGTGCGGAACGTCACCTTCCCGGCGGAGCACCACGTCGAGGTGCTCGGCGAGTCTGCCCAGCGGGAGAACACCCAGCAGCGCGCGCTGGGCTACGCGATCGCTGCCCTCGTCGTGCTGTTCTTCCTGCTGCAGGCGTGCTTCGGAAGCTGGCGGCTGGCCACCCTGCACCTCCTCCTGCTGCCCGTGGCGCTGGCCGGTGCGGTGCTGGTCGCGGCCGTCCGCCGGGACGTCATGTCGGTCGTCTCGCTGTTCGGGCTGCTCACCGTGCTGGCGATCACCATCCGCGGCAGCATCCTGCAGACCAGGCACTACCAGCGGCTTGAGCAGCAGGGTGTGACCGCCGGCCCCGACCTGGTGCTGCGCGGGTCGCGGGAGCGGTTCGGCCCGACGGTGACCGCGGCCCTGGCGACGGCGCTGGCCCTGACGCCGTTGCTGCTCGTCGGTGTCGCGTCCGGCCTGGAGGTCCTGCAGCCGCTGGTCGCGATCGTGCTTGGCGGCCTGGTCACCGCGACGCTGGTGAACCTGTTCCTGCTGCCCGCCCTCTACCTGCGCTTCGCGACGACAACCCAGAAGGGGTGACACGATGCCGAACGGCAGTCGACGGATCACCACGCCCATTGCCGCGGGCTTGGTCGCGGTGGGTCTGGCCGCCGGGGGCACCGTCCTCTCCGGCTGCTCGACCCCGGCGAAGGGCACCGCGGCCGAGCCGCCCGCCAAGGTCGCGAGCGTCGCCGGCTCCCAGGTCAAGCAGGTGACCCTCACCCAGCGGGCGACCGAACGGCTCGGCATCCAGACTGTCCCGCTGGGCGAGGCGAACGTCACCCTGCGCAGCGGCGGACCGAGCACGAACCACAAGGTCGTCCCCTACTCCGCGCTGCTCTACGACGTGAGCGGCAGCACCTGGGTCTTCGCCCGCACCGGACCGCTCACCTACGTCCGACAGCCCATCACGGTCGACCACGTCGACGGAGAGCGGGCGGTCCTGGTCGCCGGGCCACCGGCCGGGACGGACGTCGTGACGGTCGGCGCGGCCGTGTTGTACGGCACCGAGCTCGGCGTCGGAAAGTGACGGACTGCGTCGAAAGCGACTGACCTAGGGACGGACTCCGGCCATGATGCGGTGGATCGTTGGAACGAGCCTGAAGCTTCGGTACCTCGTGGTCGTCACGGCCGCGTTGCTGATGTTCTTCGGCGTCGCGCAGCTCCGCGCCATGCCGGTCGACGTCTTCCCCGAGTTCGCCCCGCCCCGGGTCGAGGTGCAGACCCTGTGCCTCGGGCTGTCCGCGGCCGATGTCGAGGGCCTGGTCACCGTTCCGATCGAGGAGTCGCTGAACGGCATCGAGGGGCTGGACGTGATGCGGTCCCGGTCGGTGTCCGACCTGTCCTCGGTCCAGCTGATCTTCAAGCCGGGCACCGACCTGTTCAAGGCCCGGCTGCGGGTGCAGGAACGGGTCCGCACGGCGACCGCCGGCCTGCCAGCCTGGTCCGACCTTCCGTTCATGGTCCAGCCGCTGTCGTCGACCAGCCGGGTCATGAAGATCGGGCTGTCCACGAAGGACAAGTCCAACCAGGCCCTGATCGAGGCGGCGCTGACCGCGTACTGGACGGTGCGGCCGCGGCTGATGCGGGTGCCCGGGGTGGCGAACGTGGCCATCTGGGGCGACAAGTGGTCCGTGCTGCAGGTGCAGGCCGACCCGACCCGAATGGCCAAGCACGGGGTCGCGCTGAACAGCGTGATCGACGCCAGCGCGGACGCCCTCGACGTGGGCGTGCTGCGCTTCTCCAGCGGGCACGAGATCGGCACCGGCGGTTTCTTCGACACACCCAACCAACGGCTCGGAATCCGGCACATCCTGCCCAACATCACTCCCGCCGGGCTGGCGGAGATGCCTGTCGACGTGCCGAAGGGCGCCAAGCCGGTATCGATCGGCGACGTCGCCAACGTCGTACGGGACCACCAGCCGCACCTCAACGGGGACGCGATCATCAACGACGGCGTCGGCATCATGCTGATTGTCGAGAAGCTGCCGTGGGGCAACACGCTGGAGGTCACGAAAGGTGTGGAGGAGGCGCTCGCGGCGATGGCGCCCGGGCTGCCCGGAATACAGGTCGACACCACCATCTTCCGGCCGGCGACGTTCATCCAGACCTCGATCGACAACCTCGGCAAGGCGATGCTCATCGGCTTCCTCCTGGTCACCCTGATCCTGGTCTTCTTCCTTTTCGAATGGCGCGTCGCGCTGATCAGCATCGTGACCATCCCGCTGTCACTGGTGGCGGCCGGGCTCGTGCTCGCCGCGCGCGGGGCCACCATCAACACCATGGTGCTGGCCGGGTTCGTGATAGCCCTCGGTGTGATCGTGGACGATGCCATCATCGATATCGAGAACATCGTGCGCCGGCTGCGCCAGCACCGCCGGGAGGGCAGTACAAAATCGACCGCGCGAATTGTGCTGGACGCCTCGCTTGAGGTCCGTGGACCCATCATCCACGCCACCTTGATCATCGTGATCTCCACCGTGCCGATCCTGCTGCTCGGCGGCCTGACCGGGTCGTTCTTCCGGCCGCTCGCGTTCTCCTACGCGCTGGCGATCCTGGCCTCGATGCTGGTCGCGCTGACGGTCACCCCGGCGCTGGCCCTGATCCTGCTGTCGCGGTCCCAGCTGGAGCGGCGGGAGTCGCCGCTGGTGCGCTGGCTGCAGCGCGGCTACACGGGGCTGCTCGGACGGATTGTCTCGCGCCCCAGCCGGGCATACGTGACCGTCATCGTGGTCGTCCTGGCCGGTGTGGTGGCGCTGCCGCTCCTGGGGCAGTCGCTGTTCCCCAAGTTCAAGGAGCGGGACTTCCTGATGCACTGGGTGAGCCGGCCGGGCACCTCGCACGCGGAGATGGTCCGGATCACCCAGCAGGCCAGCAACGAGCTGCGGGCCATCCCCGGCGTCCGGAACTTCGGCGCGCACATCGGGCAGGGCACGCTGGCGGACGAGCCGGTCGGCATCAACTTCGCGGAGAACTGGATCAGCATCGACCCGTCGGCCGACTACGACAAGACGGTGGCCGCCATCCAGAAGGTGGTCGAGGGCTACCCCGGGCTGCAGCGGGACGTGCAGACCTACCTGAAGGAGCGCACCAAGGAGGTGCTGACCGGCACCAGCGAGGCGGTCGTCGTCCGTATCTCCGGAGACGAGTTCGGAGTCCTGCGGCAGAAGGCCCAGGAGGTGAAGGAGGTGCTCGCCACGATCGACGGCGTCGTAGAGGAGAAGGTTGACCTCCAGGTCGAGATCCCGCAGCTCGAGGTGAAGGTGAACCTCGCCGCCGCCTCGCGCTACGGGATCAAGCCGGGCGACGTGCGCCGGGCCGCCGCGGTGTTCATCGGGAGCGAGGAGGCCGGTGACATCTGGAAGTACGGGAAGAACACCGAGGTGCACGTCTGGAGCACCCCGCAGACCCGTAACAGCATCGACAGCGTGAACAGCCTGCTGCTCGACGCGCCGGACGGCAGGCGGGTAAAGCTGGGCGAGCTCGCCACGGTGCGCATGGTGCCGACCCCGAACGTCGTGCTCCGGGAGAACAACTCACGCCGCATCGACGTCGCGGCGAACGTGTCGGGGCGTGACCTCGGCTCGGTGGCCCGCGATGTCGAGCGCGGCTTGGCGCAGGTCAGCTTCCCCCGCGGCTACCACGCGGAGATACTTGGCGAGTACCAGGAGCGGCAGGCCGCCCAGCAGCGCCTGCTCATCTTCTCCATTGGCGCGCTGGTCGGAATCCTGCTGCTGCTGCAGCAGGCGTTCGGAAGCTGGCGGCTGGCATTTCTCGCCATTCTCACCCTGCCCATGGCCCTGGTGGGCGGGATCCTGGCGGCGACCCTGGGCGGCGGCGTCCTCTCGCTCGGCTCACTGGTCGGGTTCCTCACCGTGCTGGGGATCGCCGCCCGCAACGGCATCCTGATGATCAACCATTTCCAGCATCTCGAACGGCACGAAGGCGAGGCGTTCGGCCCGGCGCTGGTGCTGCGCGGCGCGAAGGAACGGCTCTCGCCGATCCTGATGACCTCGCTGGCGACCGCGCTCGCCTTGGTCCCGCTGGTGATCGCCGGCACGATCCCCGGCAACGAGATCGAGCACCCGATGGCCGTGGTGATCCTGGGCGGCCTGGTCACCTCGACGCTGCTCAACCTGTTCGTCGTACCGTCGCTCTACCTGCGCTACGCCGGCCGCCGCCGGCAGCGCACCGCCGCCCCCGCGCCAGCGTGATCGCTGGCCCGGGCGGCGGAGAGCTGCGCTGTACGGTTGGTCAGGGGTTGAGATAGAGATCAGAGGTCGAGGTCGACCCAGACAGGGTCGTGGTCGCTGCCGTCGCCGGTGAGGTGGGCGCGGCGGCCGATGCCAGCTCCGGTGAGCCGGCCGGCGAGGGTGGGCGCGAGCCAGATCTGGTCGAGCAGCTCGTAGTCGGCGGGCTTGCCGGACATCTTGAACCGGTCGCTCCACGGCCGGTCCGGCGGGGCCGGCGAGTCGAGCGGCGCCGGCCGGTCCGGTACTGCGGCGGCCAGGCCGTCGACGAGGTTGAGCGTGGTGTCCGTGGTCAGCGGGGCCAGGGTCGCGGCGCCGGGCGCGTCGTTCATGTCCCCGCACAGCAGGTACCGGTCACGCGGGCGGGTCTGCCCGGCGATGATCCGCGCGGCGACCTCAGCCTGGTGCTGGCGCCGCATGTCGTTGTCCCGCGCACATTCGACCGGGTCCTCGCGGAAGTCGCAGAACTTCGACTTCAGGTGCGTGACGAAGAGCGTCACCAGCCGGCTGGACCGGTCCTCGGACAGGATCTCGACCTGCAGCAGGTCCCGGCTGAACACCGGGTCGGCGTCCGCGGGATGGTGGACGGCGTGCCGCCACGAGGTGACCCCGCCGACCGGCAGCCGCGACAGGAGCCCGACGTCGATGAGCCGCGGGTCGTTGCCCTCGACCAGCACCACGTGCCGGTAGCCCAGCTCCTTCAGCTCACCCGCCGCGAACGCGGACAGGGTGGTGATGTCCTCGACCTCCTGCACGGCCAGGACGTCGGCGTTCATCCCGGCGATCCGCTCGGCGATCCGGCGGCGTTCTGCCTCGGGCTTGCCCTTGACCAGCCGGCCCTTGAAGGTCCGGAACCTGGCCCGGTCCGGGGCAGCCGGGTCCAGCGTGGTCACGATCTCGACCGGTGCCGGCCCGCCGTTCGGCCCGGAGGCTGGCAGGCGGTCGACCTCGGCGGTGAAGTCGTAGCGGGAGAACAGGTTGTTCAGGTTGAACGACGCGATCCTCATTACGCCCCCCCAGCGCCATCCCCAGCGTCGGATATCCCCTCAACGGTAGGTACCCCTGGCGCGCGCCGAGCGGCTGCCTGCCCAGGTCTGCCCCAACAGGCACCCGGCCGGCGCCGCGGCCGGGCGTCAACCAGGTCAGCCCTCGACGACGTCGACAGGGGCAGCCAGGTACTCGGCGTCGGTGACGTGGGCGCCCCACTCCGCGGCGTTCCCGTTGTCGTCGGCCTCCTGCATGCCGAGATGGGTCATGAAATGGTGCGGCGCCGCGCCGTGCCAGTGCCACTCGCCGGGCAGGGTGACGACGGTGTCCCCGGCCCGGACCTCGACGACCGGGCCACTGCGGTGCTGGACCCGCCCGACGCCCTCGGTGATGTGCAGGATCTGGCCGTAGGCGTGCTGGTGCCAGGCCGTGCGGGCGCTCGGCGTGAAGTGCACGCTGTTGGCGACCAGCCGGGACGGCGCGGAGGCCACCGCGATCCGGTCGATCCAGGCCGTGCCGGTGAACCACTCGGCCGGACCCAGCGCGGACTCAGGTCGGGTGCGGATGACGTGCATCGGGGTCTCCTCCGTGGTCGAGATCGTGGACGAGGGTGCGTGCCCTGGTTCCCGCTTGGTTGCGGCCCGGGTGCACGGCGGGACCGCGAGGGTCAGCCGGGCGGCCCGGGCGGCCCGGCTGTGACGCGGGCCAGGAGCAGGGTGATGTCGTCCTGGCCGTTCTCGTGCCGGAGCGCCTGGATGACGGCGTCGCAGGTGGCCTGGAGGCAGCCGCCGGACTGGGCAAGGACGGCTCGGAACGCGGCGATGCCGGCGTCGATGTCGCGGGTCCGGCTCTCCAGCAGCCCGTCGGTGCATAACGCCAGGATGCTGCCGGGTGGGAGCACCAGCTCGATGGCCTGGAACGTCGCGCTGTCCAGGCCAAGCGGCAGGCCGGCTGGCAGGTTGGGCACCTCAGTCGTGCCGTCGGCATACGCGATGACCGGCGGGATGTGACCGGCGCGGGCGATGGCGCAGGCCCCGCTGGCGGGGTCGAAGGTGGCGTAGATGCAGGTGGCGAACTGGGCCGCGTCGAGGTGCTGGGCCATCTGGTTCAGCCGGGTCAGCACGTCGGCGGGCGGGAGGTTGAGGCTGGCGAAGGCCCGCGCGGCGGTGCGGAGCTGCCCCATGCCGGCGGCGGCCAGGATGCCGTGGCCCATGACGTCGCCGACGATGAACGCGACCCGCCCAGCGGTGAGCGGGATGACGTCGTACCAGTCGCCGCCGACGATGTTCTGGTCGGCGCCGATCGGCAGGTAGCGGTGGGCAACCTCCAGGCCGGGCGGGACCGTGAGGTTCTTGGGGAGCAGACTGCCCTGCAGGGCCAGCGCGGTGCGCCGCTCGCGGGCGTACAGCCGCGCGTTGTCGATGCAGACGGCGGCCCGGGCGGCAAGGTCCTCCGCCACGGTGACATCGTGCCGGCCGAACGCCAGGGCGGTCCGCCACCGGCTGAACACGACGAAGCCAAGCGCCGTGCCACGCGCCTTGAGCGGCACCGCCAGGTAGGTGGCCGGCCTGAGCAGCCTGGAGACGAGGTCCTCGGTGAGGGGCCGGTGCCGTATCCAGTCCTTGGTGGGAGGGTCCAGGTGGCCGAACAGGACCGGCGATCCGGTGGTCATGCACTGGATGTACGGCGTGGCGGGCGAGTAGACGATGACCTCGTCGACAGGGAACGCGGTGGCCCACTCGGCCGGATCAGCGTCGGTCAGGCCGGTGGCAAGCCGCCGCATCTCGACCGGCCCATCGGGCACTCCGCCCCAGGGCAGCTCGTCAGCGAGCAGTCGTTCGAGGACGTAGACGCCGGCGGCGTCGCAGAACCTGGGCATCGCGACGGCGACGATCTCCTCGCCGGTGCGGGCCAGGTCAAGGGTGGAGCCGATGCTCCGGCTCGCCTCGTTCAGCAGCGTCGGTCCGTCCCACCCGCCGCGCCCGTCGTCGGTGTCGAACGGCGGCAGGGGGTGGAGGCTGGTGACAGCCCAGACCTCCTGGCCCGCGCCCGTGACCGGCTCCCACCGGGACTCGACCATCGGCCCGCGGCCAGACCCGGACATGACGGTAAGGACGCCGGTCCAGACCTGGCCGGTGGCGACCCGGGCGAGCGCCTCGGTCACCGCGGCACCGCCCACGGAGTCGGTCAACAGGTCGCGGACGTCACGACCCACGGCGTCGGCCGCGCGCAGGCCGTACAGCCTCTCCGCCCCTGGCCCACACATGACGACTCGCCCGGCCAGGTCAGCTACCAACATGGCCGGGCCATGGGACGCTCCCCCAGGCACTCGGCCCACCTGCGACTCCCCGCGCCGACGATCGTGAGAACGCTACCATTTGCCAGGCGAGCTCACTCATGCGCGTTGGTATCCTCCCAACGGCGCAGCGTACGGGACAATGCGGGAGGATACGTTATGACGAATCCAGGCTGGTCCCCGGCCGGAGTCGACCCAGACCGGGCGACCGCGGCCCGTGTGTATGACGCACTGCTCGGCGGCACCCACAACTTCGCCGTCGACCGGGACGTGGCGCGCGCACTGGAGGCCATCAACCCGCACGTCCGTGAGCTCGCGCGCGCCAACCGAGCATTTTTGGGCCGCGCCGTGCGATTCCTCATCGACACGGGGATTAGGCAGTTTGTCGACATCGGCTCCGGAATTCCCACCGCGGGCAACGTTCACGAGGTCGCCCAGCGGCTGGCGCCCGACGCCCGGGTTGTCTACGTCGACAACGACCCGGTCGCGATCGGGCACGGCAAGGCGATCCTGGCTGGCAACGACCAGGCGGCCGCCATCCAGGCCGACCTTCGCCAGCCGGAGGAGATCCTCCGTCATCCCGACCTGCGCGGGCTGCTCGATCTGACCCAGCCAGTCGCGATCCTGCTCGTCGCGATCCTGCACTTCGTCCCGGACGACGACGACCCCGCAGGCATCGTGGCGCGGCTGCGCGACACCGTGGCACCAGGCAGCTACCTGACCCTGTGCCACGGGACCAACGACGACCGACCGGTGCAGAGCGCCGCAATGACCAAGCTCTACGACCGCGTCAGCGCCTCCGCGTGGCCCCGCCACCGGGCGGAGATCCTACGGTTGTTCGACGGTTTCGAGCTGATCGAGCCGGGCCTTGTCTACATCCCGCAATGGCGGCCCGACTCCCCCGACGACCTACCCGAGCACCCGGAGAACTACATGGCGCTCGTCGGGGTCGGCCGCAAACTCTAAAGTGCCAGTCCCAAACCGCCGAGACGGTGGGCCGCGTTGGTCCGATCGGTGCTGGCGGCGGAGCCGCTGGCCGATGACGTCTACCCCTTAAACGACCCCTTGTTCGGGCCGGTTACTGCCGGGGGTGTCGGCGTGTTCGCGCGGGTCAGGCTCTAGTGGGAGGCGTGGGCTGATCGTGCGTACAGTCGCGGGGTGCGGGGTTTGGAGTCGGTGTCGACGTGGCGGCAGCCGCTGCTGTGCGCACGCGACCCGTTGACGGGCGAGGACCACCGGGACAAGACCTTCTACGGGTCGCCCGACGCCGTGCTGATCGTCGACCCGGAGGCTTATGCAGAACTCCTTTCAGTACAAGATCATCAACTGTATACTTGCAGGTCAGCGGACTGCGCTGTCAGGTCCGGGTGGAGTTCTGCATAAGCCTCCCGGTCTTCGCGTTCCGCCCCGAGTACAACGACCTGTGGGACTACCGGACCTGGCTGGAGGTGGACCGGAGCTCGCCCTGGCCCGCGGCATCGCCCGGGATACGGGCATGGAGTGCCCGCGGGAGGCCACTCGCCTGCATCGCGACCGCTACCACGCCGCCGAACTGATCTATCTCACCGAGGTCAACCCCAGGTTCCTCGCGGACCTCATCATCGACAACCGGGACTTCGCCAACCCCCGGATCCTCAACCACAGCGCCGGCCCCCACCGACGCTCACCGCGCCGCCGCTCGGGAGCGTCCTAGGCGGACAACTCGACGCCGGCCACCTGGCTGAACATCTCGTGCAGGGGCTCAGTCACCTCGCCGGCAGTCGGCGGCACCGGATATCCGCCAGGCGGACCGAAGGCGCCAGACGTGCGCGTCGGCGCGGGTTCGGATGTTGCGCACGAACCTTTGGGGGTGGAAATGCGTGGACCGGGCGGTCCGGAGCAGGCCGGTTCGGACCGGGCTAGGGCCGGTCAGCGAGCCAGCCCGTACAGGGACTCGACGGTGTGCCGGGCCCACCGCATCCGGGGCCCGGCCGTCTCCGGATGGTCGCCGAAGGCCTGGGCCAGCGCGGCGGCGCAGCCCCGGGTGCCGCCGTGCGCGCGCACGCTGGCACGGATCGCCGCGTCGGCCGCGGCGCGGTCCAGGTGGTCGGCACGGCAGACCGGGGAGACGGCGAGGGCCTCGGCGCGGGCCACCGTCAGGGACAGGGAGGGCGTGACCGAGAGGGTCAGGGCCGATCCGGACATGGGGCTCATCTCCCAACTGCGGTGAGTGAGGAACCTGCGTCCTCGATTCCACGCCGGCCTGGGTGCGGGCCCAGGTCCAGGCCGGTTGCGGCCAGGCTGCACGGGTGCGCCGTCAGGTCCACGACCCGAGCCGCTCCGGCCTCCTGGAACTACGACTTCCCGACGCTGTGGTTACTGGTGTCGACCCAGATCGTTCCGGCGTCGGTCGTCCGCTGGTACTTCGTGCCATTTGCGCTTACGGCGGTGTCCGTAAACGCCTTCGGGGTCAGGTCGGGCCGGGAACGGTAGTCGGCGGTGGGGTTCGACCCGTTGTAGCTGGGTTCGCCCCAGCCGATGGCCTCGTGCCCATAGAGCAGGGCGGAGTACCAGGCGTACCGGAATGCGGCAGCGTCGTAGCCAAGTCCGGTCGAGGTCGTCGACAGGACCCGGAACTGGTGCTTGTCCTGGTAGGTCCGCACCTTCTCGGCCTTGTTGTGCCACTCGGTGGCGTCCTGGTACCTGCTGACCTTCTCTTTCTCGTGGTACTGGAACTGGTAGCTCTCCGAGAAGTAGAAGTCCGATGGTCGAGGTGTACGTCGCCCAAGGCGCCGTCGAAGACATCGTCGGGGTTCCAGGCGTTAGCGACCACGGTCAGGCCGGCGGTGTGTACGGCGTCCACCGCGAGGTTCTGCCGCTGTCGGGTGTTGCCGAACTCGAAGCCAAAGGTGTCGAAGAAGATTCCGTCCACGCCCATCCATTTCCAGGCGGCCACCCGGGCGCGGATCTGGTCCATCGTGTACCGCGGCAGGCCGGGGCCGGCCGGGCCAAGCGGGACATAGCCGAAGAACTGGGTCATGCCCTGGCTAAGATCGTGGGTCTTGGCGACGATGCTGGCCGTCTTGTCGTGGTCGCCACCCGGCTTCTCCAGCCCAGCACCGAGGACGACGTACCCGTAGTAGGCGAACTGGCCGGCCGCCTTGCCCACGTCGCCCGCCGCGTTGTTGATCAGGCTCGGGTAGTTGTAGTAGACGAGCAGCGTGCGCGGCCGCGGGCGTTCGTACCCGGCGAGCTGGGTAAACGTCTCCCACGGCCCGACGGAGCCCCGGTTGGCGTAGAGCAGGCCGCCCTTGTCGTAGTCGGCGCAGACGTACTGGCCGTCCGACGCTCGCAGGTTGAGCTGGCCGGCCACGGGGCTGCCGCTGCCGAAAGTCTCCCAGCCGAACGCGGACTGCCGGTTGGCCAAGATCTGGTTCTTGATGTTCTGGTCGGCGCACACGTAGCGCGGGTCGCGCCGGTTGTCGACCCACAGGTGGACGGAGGTCGCCCCGGCCGGCTCGACCGCGAACGTCTGCTGGTCACGCAGCTCGTCGGAGTTGGCCACAACCCGGGCGCCGCCGCGCTCCGCCCGGACCCGCTGCCCGCCGTAGGTGGCCAGCGACACGGTGCCGTCGGCGTTGTCGGTGACGGTGAAGGTCTCCCAGGTGGAGCCCTCCGTCCGGATGGCGTCGATCACGTCGCCGGCACCACCCTGCGCCGACACGTACCGCCCGTTGGGGGCCTTGAGCTGAACCGTCGCGCCGGACCAGACCGGGGTGAACTTCTCGTTCGCGCTGACAGTGTCCGCGGTGGCCACCACCAGGCTGCCGCCGCCGCCCAGCGCGCTGAGGTACGTGCCGGTGGCGGTCTTCAGCGACAGGGTGCCGTCAGCGTTGGTGACCTTGGTGAACCGGTCCCAGCCGTGTGTGACGGCGGACTCTCTGGTCACCAGCGGTGCCTCCGGCTCCTCCTCCGCCACCCGCACGTACTCGCCTTGGTCCGCCTTCAGGATCGTCCACTTCGTTGCCATTCCGTCTCCAGGAATGTTCCTGTGGTGTTTTGTGGCATTGTTACAGGTGCCCGGTCTGTCCGAAACGGCCGGTCAGGCGAACCTTTGGCAGGTCCGCCACGTTCTAGACGCGCCTCCCGCCGGGGCCGGCTTGGGGGTCGTGGAGGCGGAGCCATGGTCAGGTGGGCCAGCCAGGAGCGGGCAGCGAGCCGCTGCTCCTCGGTCGGCTCGGTCTCCATCCGCTGATCCCGCGCCCACCCGGCCGGTTGGGCGCCGTCCAGGCAGTGGCCGCACGACCGAAATAACGCAATGAGGCACGGCCGGCCGGCGCCTAGCTTTTTGCGACGGACTTTCGCGGCAGAGGTATCTGCAGGTGCTGCCATCGGCTCAGTCCATCGAGGCCAATACTCCGCTCGGGAGACGAAATGATGACTTTGAATGGCAGGCCGGTCGCCGGCTTCGCCGCACGGCTCATCGACGACGAGACGTTGCCCACCCGCTGGCCGACCGGTCGGCGCGGTCCCCGGCCGCCAGCGTGCCGAGCCGAGTGACATCGATCCGGGCGACATCGTCCGAAATGTCAACGTAGGAAAGATGCCCAGGAATGGGAAGGAAACTCTCAACATGACCGACAGCGCAGTCGCGACCAATGTTCCAGCGACCGATCTTGCCAGCTTCCAGGCTGCGCAGGCCGAGGTCCGGAGCATGCGGGTCACCGGGCGGCCAGGCCCGGACACCATCCAGATCATCGACTTCAGTGACGGGATCTTCACCCTCGGACTGCAGGCGGCCCGGCCCGGCGTCGTCGTACCGCTGATCCTGCGGATTCTCGGCCCGCAGGAGCTCGCCGCCCTGCTGGACGCACTGCAGGACCAGCTTGACGAGCCGCAGCCCGACCCCAACCTGGACCTCGCCGCGCTGCGCGCCTTCGTCGAGGTGCTGACCGACAAGGTCGGGGGCGGGGCCAGCAACCTGTTCGAGCGGGCCCGGTTCGCCGACATCGGCCGGGACGCCGCGGGAGCGATCGTCGCACACCTCGGGATCGGCATCGACACCGTCGGCACGATTCACGACTCCGGCTGCGCGATCACCTTCAGCCAGCGCGCGATCCCGCTGCCGCCCGGACCGTTCCGGCCGCTCTCCCAGGCCGAGCGCGACTCCCTGGTCGCGGCGCTCACCGCGTTCCTGGACAACAACCCGGGCGCCGACCCGCTCTGGCGGCAGCTCCTCACCGACCTGCGCAACGGCGTCTGAGCCCGGAGCCGACCACATCGCCGTGAGGTGACCTCAACGCCAAGTGGTGACCTCTTGGGGTCCGCAGGCCCGTGTGGTCACCTCAACGCCGGGTGGTGACCTCTTGGGGTCCGCAGGCCCCGTGAGGTCACCACAAGGCCGAGTGGTGACCACAACGGGACGGGCGGTCAGGTGACCTCGTTCAGCACGCCCTTGGCGACGTCGAAGACAAAGCCCCGGATGGCGTCCTTGTGCACGATGAACGGGCTGGCCTTGATCCGCGCGATGGACTGCCGGACGTCCTCCTCGAGGTCGGGGAACGCCTCGACAGCCCACTCCGGCTTGATCCCGGTCTCGTCCTGGATCGAGCGCTTGAACTCGTCGTCGGTGAAGGTGAGCATCCCGCAGTCCGTGTGGTGGATGAGCAGGATCTCCGTGGTGCCCAGCAGTCGCTGGCTGATGGCCAGCGACCGGATCTCGTCGTCGGTGATCACGCCGCCGGCGTTGCGGATGACGTGGGCCTCGCCCTCTCTGAGGCCCAGGATCGCGTAGACGTTGAGCCGGGCGTCCATGCAGGCGACCACAGCGAGGTGCTTGGACGGCGGCATCGGGAGCGGGCCGGCGAAGCTCTCCGCGTACGCGGCGTTGTTCGCCAGGTACTCATCGGTGACGGACATGGTTTCCTCCCGGGAATCTGGGTCGGATGGTGCGCCGCGGGGGAACGGCAGTTCTCTCTCGGCCGACTCTTACCTGGGTACGGGGTGCGGTGTTGCTCCGTCGCGGCGGTCCGGCGGCCGGGCGGCCACCGCGTACCGGACCAGCGACAGGCTTCCCGCTGGTCCGCGTAGTGTCAATGCCGCGCTCGGCTAGAACCTCCAGCCGCTCCTCACGGAGCACGTCGTGGTGTCCTGTGGTCAGGCGACCGACCGGCGGTTGGCGACCTCGACGCCGGCTTGGAGCCGGGTGAGCGGCCAGCCTGGAGCCGGGTGAGCGGCCAGCCTGGAACCGGGTGAGCGGCCGGCCTGGAACCGGGTGAGCGCGTTCATCTTCCGCATCGCCGCGGCGACGTGCCAGGGTGGATCGTGCGGGACGGGACTGCGTACTTGGTGGTGCGCCGGGCGGCAAGCGGGGCGACGCCGGACATGGACCCGATCGGCGACACAGATGGGTTTGGCCCGTTTCCGATGATCACCGAGTTATTGGGGTTAGTTGATCCCTGTTGACCCCGATAACTCAATGATCGCCGGTTGTCCCCGCTGGCGGAGCTCGCCGTGGAGGAGGTCGCGCTGGAGCTGGGCATCACCCGCAACACCGCCGGCAACCGGGTCGTCTTCGCCCAGGCGCTGGCTCACGCGGCTGGCCCAGCTCACCGCCACCATCACCGCACCCGACGCCACCGCCATCTACCAGCGCCTGGACACCCTGGCCGGGCGGGACGACAAGCCCGGCGAGCTCGCCAGGCACGGCCCGATCACGCCACGATGACCCGCGAACTCGCCGCCGACGGCACCCGAACCCTACGACGACGGCTGAGCCGAGCTTAGCCGGCGCCAACGGCGGAGGCGGCGAGCTCCTGCACGACCTTGCGCAGGGCGGCGACCGCTGGGCCGCTGGCCTCGGTGAGCTGGCTGATCCGCCGCTTGTGCTCGCGCCGCTGGGCGCGGGTGAGCACGGTGCGCAGCTCGCCGGCCGCGGCCAGCGCCACCAGGGCGGCGTCCCGAGGATCGACCCGGGACGCCGGCTGGGCGCCGACGAGGATGGTGCGGACCCGGCGGTGCAGGTTGCTGACCACTGTGGGCTGCCGGAGCGTGATCCGGGCCGTGGGGAACAGGCCGAGGATCCGGTGCTGCTCGACCCTGATCCATCGACCAGCCATAAGCTGGTCGCGGACGGCGTCCCGGGTTGGGCGGGCGCCGGTGCGCACCCAGCGTTTCCACGACCGCGGCCTACCAGCACGGATCTCCGCCAACACCGCTGCCAGCACCGGATCGCTGGACACTGGATCACGGGGCATCGGATCACGGGGCATCGGGCCGCCCGGCGGCGTGCGGTCCGCGACCACCGCCTTGCCGCGCTTGTCGGCAAGCTGCCCGGTCAGCAGCAGGTCGGTCAACGCCGCCGCGCGCAGTGCGTGCCCGATCATCGAGCGGTTGGTCAAGCGTTCCTTCCGGGTGTCGCAGGCGAGCAGGTACAGCCGCGCCGGCAGCGACTCAGGTAGCTCCATCACTCGTCCTCCCTAGTGCGTCTGGTCCGCGGTGCGCCCAGTCCGCAATGGGCCGGTCCGCAATGGGCCCGGCCGGCTCATGTGTCGGTCCGGTCGGCCGGCTCGTCCTGGCGAGGCCGGCCGCGCGGTCTCATCCGGCCCACCCCGCTCGGCAGCCGGCCCGCCTCGGACAGCGCCTGCCGGAGCAGGAACTCGATCTGGGCGTTCGTGCTGCGCAGCTCGTCACCGGCCCACCGCGCCAGCGCGTCATGTACGGCCGGGTCCAGCCGGAGCAGGATCTGCTTGCGGTCCGCCGGCACGGGCCTGGCGTCACTGGTAGAGGGTGCCGGCGTTCACGACCGGCTGGGTGTCCCGGTCGCCGCACAGCACCACCAGCAGGTTGCTCACCATGGCGGCCTTGCGCTCCTCGTCCAGGTCCACCACCTCCCGCTCGGCCAGCCGGGACAGCGCCAGCTCGACCATCCCGACCGCGCCCTCCACGATCCGCTGCCGGGCGGCCACCACGGCGCCGGCCTGCTGCCGGCGCAGCATCGCGTGCGCGATCTCCGGGGCGTACGCCAGGTGGGTGATCCGCGACTCGATCACCCACACCCCCGCCGGGGCCACCCGTTCGGCGATCTCCGCCGAGAGCCTCTCGGTGATCTCCTCGGCGTTGTCCCGCAGCGAGAGCTGCCCCTCGCCGTGCGCGTCATACGGGTAGCTGTTGGCGATATGCCGCACCGCCGTCTCGGTCTGGATCGCGACGAACTCCACGAAGTCGTCCACCTCGAACGTCGCCCGCGCGGTGTCCTGCACCTGCCAGACCACCACCGCGGCGATCTCGATCGGGTTGCCGTCGGCGTCGTTGACCTTGGTCACCTCGGTCTCGTGGTTGCGGATCCGGGTGGACACCCGCTGTCGCCGGGTGAACGGGTTGACCCACTGCAGCCCGTCGCGGCGCAGCGTCCCGGTGTACCGGCCGAGGAGCTGGACCACCCGCGCCTGCCCCGGCGCCACCGCGGTGAGGCCGAAGCCCAGCACCACCCCGGTCACGACACCAGCCAGGCTCAGCACGATCAGCGCCGCGCCGAGCCCCCCGCTGCCGCCCGCCGCCGTACCGATCCCGACCACCAGCAGGGCGATGCCGCCCAGCACCAGCAGCACCACCAGGCCGAGCATCGGCCACCCCGCCGCGCTGCGGGCGGCGTGCTCACTGACTCGCGGTACGGCCTTCTCCGCTCCTACGTCGACGATCACAACGTCCCCCTTGATGTCCCTGACTCCTGGCGGGAGGCTATCATACTGATATCAGTTTTAGAGGAGGCCTTGGCCTCGACCTTGGCCGGACCGCCCCAACGCCTACAGGATCGGGCGCTCCCCCGGCGTTCCGAACAGCTCCGGACCGCACAGACCAGGCCATCGCGCTACGACGGCCTCGGTGGCGTCGCGGGCCGCCTCGCGAACCGGCCGGCCGGAAGCGAGCAGCCCGTAGAACAGGCCGGCGAACAGCCGGGACTGCTCGTCGTCGACCACGCCCGGCCAGGCGATCACCACCTCGACCGCCTGCGCCAGATAACCCGCCAGACAGGCGGAGTCGCAGAAGTTCGCCACCACCAGCCGGGGTGGGATCCGTGCTCGGACCACCGCCTTGGCTAGCGTCTCAACGGGCACATAGAGGGAATCGCCCGCCAGCAGCAGAACAACGCCGCCGAAGGAGCTGTGCGCGGCAAGGTGCAGCACGGTGGGGCACATGTCGTCCAGGCTGAGCGGGATCTCGGCCAGGCCGACGCAGGACATCTCGCGCACGTCGATGCCGGCCATCCTGAGCGACCCACGGATCGCCACTGCCTCCAGGGCGAACACGTTCTCTCCGGGCCGCGGATCGCCGGAGGCGACCATCACCCGACGTGTGCGCCCCGCGGGAACCAGGTCGCTTCCACAACCCGCCGGTGCCCAGGCAGTGCTGGTCGAGGCTGACGACTGCGACTGGGTCGCTGTGATCGACTGGCTGATGCTCTCCGTGGACAGGGACACCCGCCAGGAGCCGGGTGGTGGCACGGGTTGCCACGACGTCGGTCTGATCAAGCCCCACGGCGGGTGCCGTGGCCGCGGCAGGGTCGTCGGCTTGGTGTCGCCGCGGCGTCGCACCCAGCCCTCGACCGTGTCCTTAGGGTGGCCCAGGGCACGGGCGATCTGTTCCCAGGTGACGCCGTCCGCGCGGTATCCGGCGGTGGCGATGAGCGCGGCGGCCACTGCGTCGGCGCGGCGCCGGTCGTCGGGTGCGGCCCGGATCGCATCGCCGAGGATGCCCAGGTAGGTGACCGCGGTGACGGGCAGCCCGGCGCTGGGTGACCCGGCGGCTCGCCCGGGATCCGGATCGTCAGCCGGCATCGGTGGCGGGTTCTGGCACCGGATCCGGGCTAACGGGGGCGGTCAGGATGCGGGCGAGGCCGTCCAGCGCGGCGGCGTGGTCCGGGAGCCGACGGGCCAGGCGGCGCAGCCGGGCGGCACCGGCCTCACGCTGGGTGTCGGTGCCCTGGTCGGCCGCCATCGCGATCAGCTCGGCCGGGTCGAGGGCCGGATCGTCGGGATCCGGCTCGTCGGAGATGTCGGCGTCGTCCTGGTCACCACCCATCAGGACGGCCAGCGCCGCGAACAGGTACGGCGCCACGAACGGGACGCCAGCCAGCGCGGGGGCAGCGTGGAGGAGGCCGACCACGCGCTGGACGTCGCCCCTCTCCAGGCCAGCCATCGCGGCGTCGGCGGCCATCGTGGGGTCGACCACAGCGTCGTAGACATCGTCCAGGGACATCAGGCCGGCCAGGGAGAGGATGCCCAGGTGCTGGGCGATGCCCGGGTCGTCGGCGCCGGCCTGGAGGAGCTCGGCGGTCCGCGGGTCGGTGGCCAGGCCGGGGTGGTCGCGCAGGAGCTGGCGCGACTCGGTCCAGGTGGGGGTGGCCAGCCAGCGGCGCACCAGCTCGGCGTGGGTGTGGCCGGCGCGCAGCGCGGCCAGGACCGGCTCCGCGCCGTGGTCGGCGATGTCGACCAGGATGTCGCGCAGGTCGCGCAGCGGGGTGAGCTCGGGGTGCAGGAAGATCGCCGCGTCGACGGCGGCGACGCCGTCCGGGGCGACCCGGCTGCCGGCGACCAGCAGCGGTCCGGGTGTGCGTAGCACGGCCTCGCGGGCGGCCCAGTCACCGGCCGCCAGCCAGGCGTTGAGGGCGGCGATGGTCTCGTCCGGCAGCGGCAGGAGCACCCACGCCGGCAGCCCCGCGGTGCGCGGGTCGTCCGGGCCGCCGGCTGCGATGAGGCGGCCAGCGGCGGCCTGGACCGCCTGGCGGGCTCGGCCTGCCCACCGCGGGTCCGGCTCGGCCGCGGCCAGGCCTGCCGCCGCGGCAATGTCAGTGAACGCGCCGTCGGCATCGTTCTGCCCGGCCCGCCAGGACGCGCGGGCGAGCAGGATCTCGGCAGCCGGGCCTGCCGTGAGGGCGTGCGCGGCCTGCTCGAACGCATCCAAGGCAGCGGCTCGGTCCCCCACCTCCGACTGCCGGTTGGCGAGGTTGTTCAACGACCCTGCCAGGTTGGGCGCGAACGCCTGCGGGTTGCCCTCGGCCAGCCCCTGGTAGATCTCCACCGCCCGGGTGACCGACGCCAGCGCCCCGGCCCGGTCCCCCACCTCCGACTGCGCTCTGGCGAGGTTGTTCAACGACATCGCCAGGTCGGGCGCGAACGCCTGCGGGTTGCCCTCGGCCAGCCCCTGGTAGATCTCCACCGCCCGGGTGATCGACGCCAGCGCCCCGGCCCGGTCCCCCACCTCCGACTGCCGGACGGCGAGGTTGTTCAACGACGCCGCGAGGTCGGGCGCGAACGCCTGCGGGTTGCCCTCGGCCAGCCCCTGCCGGATCTCCACCGCCCGGGTGACCGACGCCAGCCCCAGCCCGGTCCCCCACCTCCGACTGCCGGACGGCGAGGTTGTTCAACGACCGCGCCCGAGCCGCCAGCTCATCGGTCTGGTCGCCCACCTCGGGTGGTGCCGTGCGCTGGGTCGCGATCAGGGCCACGCCACGCAGGGTCGCGTGCCCGGTCGGGATGGCATCGGCCAGCTCGGCCAGCGGCAGCGGGGTGTCGGGCTGGCCGGCGAGCCGCTCCAGGGCCGGCCCGAACGGTCCGCCCACGCCGCCCACCACGGCCAGCGCCGGCCGCCACAGGTCCGGGTGCCCGGCCAGCGCCGCGTCCGCCAGGCTGCCGGCTACCGCCCGGTCCTGCTGGGCGGCGCGGGACAGGGTCCAGCAGGCCCGGAGCTGCTCGCCGGGCGAGGCGTCCCGCAGGCACTGGGTGAACACCATCCGCTGGCCGTCGAAGACCCGCAGGACAAGATGGTCACCAATGGGGTCGGGGCGGATGGCGATGGTGTCGTCGCCGGGATCGGCCGGCAGCAGGTGGGACAGCAGCTCGGCCAGCTCGCCGCGGCGGTCCTCGCCGAGCCCGGGACCGCCTTGAGCGCCTCCATCACCCGGTCAGGCACGGGTCCCCGCAGGCTCACACACGCCCCCGAGCTGCGCAGCACCGCCTCCGTGGGCCGCCAACGGTAGCGGCGGTCGCAGCGGTCGCCCCAGTAGCGGAGCTCGTGCGCCAGCACCTCCCGGTAAAGATCCTCCCGGCGCTGGGGCAGGTCGTCGGCACCGCGCGCGGCCAGCCAGGCGAGCATCACCAGGTCCAGCGTGGTCCAGTCCCAGGCCACCGGCTCCGGCCGCGCCCCGGGCTCACCGCCGAACGCGCGCAGCGCGGCCCGGAACACCCCGGTGGCGCGCGGGTGCGCGGCGGGCAGCGGCAACGGCCGCACGACCGGCTGGTGCGCGGCGCGCCGCAGGTCCGCCTCAATGTCGTTGGTCCACCACGGGCCGATCGCCCGGGCGGTCAGCAGCAGGCAGGTCGGCGTCGTGCGGCCGCGGACGGCCCGCAGCAGGTTGGTCACGTCGGCCGACTTGTTCGCCTCGGCGTAGTCGACGACCACCAGCAGGGGTTGCACGATCTCGCCGAGCCAGGCAAGGTGGGCCGGGTCCGGGTCGCGTTCCAGGAACCCGGCGTACCAGCCGTCGGCCGCCAGCCAGTCACACAGCTCCGCGGCCAGGTGGGTCTTGCCCGCCCCACCCACGCCGTGCACGATCGCGACCCGCACCCGCGACTCGGGGTCCGGTGCCTGGCACCACTCCAGCAGCACGTCCAGCTCGTCCCGGCCGTAGAACGGGACCACGTTGCGGCGGGCCTGGACCTGGGCCAGCGGCCCGGCGTCCGGCTCCGCGTCGAGGTAGCCCGGGCTGAGGATGTCGTGGTCCGGCCAGGCCAGCAGCGGCAGCACCCGACCTTCGTCGTAGGCGACACCGACGTCGACCGCCACGGCCCACCGCCACCCCGGCCCGGCGGCAGCAGCCAGCCCAGCGGCCAGCCCAGTGGCTGGAGTGGCGGCGAGGTCATTGGCCGGGGCACCGGCCAGCAGCGCGGCACCGGCGGCGACCGCCTCCGCCCAGGTCGCCGGCCCGGCCGGTGCACCGTGCCCGGCCTCAGGCTGCCCCGCCCGAGACTGCCCGGCCCGGTCCCGGCGTACCGCGGCCCGCGCCACGTCGACCGCCACGAACGACCCCGGAGCGTCCGGCCCAGCCCGGACGTCACCGACAAGGTCCGCTGGCGGCCGGTCGTGGACCGCCCCGGTCAACGGGTAGCCCGCCGCGGGCCGCCCGGCCCAGCCCCCGCCCAGCCATACCACCACCACGGCGTGCGCCGGCCGGCCTCGCCGAGCCGAGTCGGCGATGACGATGAGCGGGTGCAGCCCGGCGTCCAGGCAGGCCCCGGCGAACGCCACCGCCAGGTCCAGGCAGGTGCCCTGCCGGGGCGTGGCGAGCACCTGGTCCAGCGGGCGGACCACCTGCCCGGCCGGCCCGCTCGTCGTCGGCTCGTCGACGTAGGCGATGCCGCGCCGGGCGAACACCTCGTACGCACGGCGCACTCGGGCCAGCAGGTCCGGCTCCCCCGGCCCCGGCAGGTCCCGGGCCAGCTCCGCCGGCAGCAGCCGGGGCACCGCGCCACGCTGCACGTAGCGCGCCAGGTCGGCGGGCGCGACAGCGCGGTCCCACGGCGGCCAGGCGGTCACGGCTCGACCACCGCGAACACGTCCGGGCTCATCGTCACCCGGCCGACCTCGGGCACGCCCTCGGCGTCCACCCGCACCTCATATTCACCGGTGGCCAGCGGCGGGAGCTCCGCCGTCCAGCCCGTGCCGGCCCGCTCGCACCGGTGGTCCATCCACCGCAAGGTGCCGGCCGGCCGGACCCGCACCCACACCGCGGTGCGTGGGCTAGCCGCCGCACCCAGCAGGTCTACGGTGACCGGCACCGGCTGGCCAGCCAGATACTGCTCCTCCAGGTCGACCCCCAGCCAGGGCCGCTCGGGGGTGTCCCCGCGTACCGCCGCCAGCGACGCCCCGGAGTAGTCACGGAGGATCTCGATCAAGGCCGGCGACCCGGCCATCGGCAGGTGCCGCTCGGCCACCGCCCGCCACACGCGCCGGTCGTCGTCCAGCTCGATCGGGATCGCCGATATCGCCGGAACGGTCCCGTCCCCCCGCCACCCGGGGTTCGGCAGCCACTCGGCGTCCTCCTTCCGCACCGCCAGCTTCGGCTCGCTCAGCTCCGACCCGGTCAGCTCGGCCCGGCCGAGCGTCCGGTGGCCCCGGGCGAAGAGGGGCAGCACCGGCGGCAACCGGTGTCCGGACCCGCCCGGCCGCCACGCCGCCTCGATGTCCTGGTGCAGCTTGTACGCCTCGCCGGCCCGGCGGGCGAACTCCGGGTGGCCCACCCGGGCCAGGTCATGCGGGTACAGCCAGGTCGAGGCACCGTCGGCGACAGCCGGGTAGCGGGGGAGCAGCTCGTACGCCGACGGCCACTCGCGCAGCAGCTCGGTGGCCCTTCCCAGCGTGAGCGGCCCGACCCGGACCCCGTTGACCAGCCAGTCCAACGCCTTCGGCGCCCCGCGGTGCGGCGTACCGATCGTGACCAGCGCCGCGCAGTCCTCCGCCGCTCTCCGGCCCGCCCCGCCGAGCCCGCCCAGCCAGTGCCGGGCCACCAGGCCACCCATCGAATGGGCCAGCACGATCACCCGCCCCCTGCGGGCATCGGCCGTCAGTCCGCCCAGCCGGCGTTCCAGCTCCTCGCCCAGCCTCGCGGCGGCGTCCGCAACACCGAGCCGGAAGTCGTACGGGAAAAGCACCACGTCGGCCCCGAGGTGCGGCGGCACGCCCGGCCGAGCCACGTCCACCTGCACCGGCCCCCCACCCGACCCGGCAAACGTGGTGCAGATCTGCCACACCAGCGCGTCGTAGCCGGCGACGGCGAAGAACCCCGGGACCACCGTGATCGTCGGGATCAGCCCGACCGGGGTCAGCCGCTCGGCCAGGCTCAACCGGGACGGCGACGCCACCGAGCCCGCGATGCCCCGCCGGGTCCCCCACACCACCCCGCCGGTCTCGTCCTCCAGCACACTGCCACCGATGCCCGGCACGATCACGATCAGATGCCGGAGCCGGTCCTGTTGCATCGACCGTTACCCCCGTGTCCCTCACGGCGGCGGATCCGTGAGCGGAGCAGGGCTTCACGTCAGGCGCATGATCCGGCACGCGAAGCACACGATACGCGCCCCTGACCGGCCTTGCGGGCCTGTCAGGGGGCGAGGACGGCGGACCAGAGGGTCTGGTGGAACAGCGCGGCCGGGTCCGGCGGGGTCGAGGACAGGCACCACACCAGGTACACCCGCCCGCGGGTCGCCGCGCTGCCGATGTAGTCGCCGGGGAAGATCCCGCGCGCCTGGGCCGCGTAGCGCAGGTCGGACAGCGGGCCGACCGAGACCGGCGCGCCGAAGTGCGCTCCCCTGTCGTACGACGCCGACACCTGCTGCTGGACGTAGCGGCCTGCCTCCACCGTGGTGTCCCGCGTCCCGTACGAGACGAACACCCGCCCGCCGTACGCGGAGACGTCGACGTTGACCCGGTCCAGACCGGGCTGGCCGCTGCGGCTGACCGTCACCGGCCGCGACCAGTGCCGCCCGTCGACCGACCGGGCCAGCCGGACCTGGTCAGGGGTGACCGAGTTCCATGCCGCGTACATCCGGCCCGAGACGGGGTCGATGGTGGCCGACGGCAGGCAGCAGCGGATGCCGGCCGGGCCCTCCCCGACGTCGTCGGTGACCAGCACCTCCGCGCTCCACGTCAGGCCGCCGTCGCGGGAGGTGCGCGCGACGAGCCGGTCACCTACCTGCCGCGCCCCGAGCCGGGTGCCGCGCTGGCTGCCGCTCTGCGCCCCGCCGACGCCCGGCCGCTCCGGACCCTCGTCCCCGCGGGCCGCGCCGAAGTTCAGGTAGGTGTCGGTGATCGTGCCGTCCGCCTGGATCATCGGCTGGGAGTTCTGGGTGAAGATGTCGGTGGCCGACACGTTCACCGTGGGGCTCCAGTGCTCGCCCCGGTCGTCCGACCAGCGGACCACCTGCGGCGACCCGGTCAGGTTGCCCTGCGCGTCAGCCAGGAACGGCGTCCAGAACTGGTACAACCGGCCCCGGTGCGGGCTGTACCGGTTGGTGTCCACGACCAGCCAGTTCTTGTCGTCGGAGTACGCGCAGTCGGTGCTGAGGTGGGCCAGCACCGGCGGGCCGAACGTCCGGCCCCCGTCGGTGGACCTCGACACCGCGACACCGCTCGGGCAGCTCAGGCTGATCGGTAGCGTCGAGATGTACGCCGTACCGTCCGGACCGAACGCCGCCACCGGGTCGGACACCCGGTCCCACACCCCTCCCGTGGCCTTGGTGATCCCCGGCAGTGGGGCGTGGTGCCAGGTCCGTCCGCCGTCGTGGGTCCAGGAGTAGGAGATGGCGACCGCGCCGCCGTCGGGGTACCGGCCGTCGTGCGCCACCGCGACCGCGATGTTCGGGTTGACCGGCGAGACCGCGACGTCGGGCTCGACGAGGGTGTCCGGCTCCGAGCCGGGCTCCGGCGCGACGTCCTGCCGTGCCGTCTCCTGGACGCGCAGGACGGTCGGGTCCGGGTGCCAGGCTCCGGCCGGCGGAGCGACCACCAGGCCGGCCAGCGCGAAGACCGTCATGCCGACGCCGAGAATGCCCGCCCGTGCAGGTGCCATCGTCAGCCTCCACGCCCGACCACTGGGTCACCCGACCACTGGGTCACACGATCGCTGGGTCACCCGCAGCCTGCCAGCGACGGCCGCTCGGTGCCAGCGAGATACACCATTCAGCCGTACGCCGGCCGTGATCACCACCACGCCGCGCACATCGTCAACGTGACCCGGATCTCCACCGAGCGGCGTGGCTGCTCTAAGCGCATGAGCCTGGTCATTCCTGCGCGGCCACCGTACGCACGTAGTTGACCCGTCCCTCCACAGCCGCGGCAAAGGATCTACCGGTGGCGATCGGCAGCGGCTCTTCAAAGGTTACCGATGTGTCGGCGTTTCGCCGGGTGGTGACAAACCAGCAGGCGTGGTAGATATGATCCCCTAAGAACCGGGTCAGCATCATCTGGTACCGCTGGTTATAGGAGAGACCGCTGAACTCGGGGTCCGGCGGGAAGATAGCGCTGGCGCGGCGCGGTGCTTCCGTCTCAGCGGACTCCTGCAACACGAAGACATACGCCAGCCACGGCGGCACCACCCCGTATGGTTGAAACTTCCGCTGAGCGGTCAGTGCGTCAGTGGCGGAGCCCAGTGCCTCCTCGAACCGGTTGTTGTAGTTCTTCCCCACGCTTCCGACCTGTGACTTGAACTCCACCGCCGCGACGAGGTACCCGTGATGGGTGACGACCAGGTCCCATTGCTTGCGCACTCGGTAGTAGCCGGGAAGGTAGGGTTGCCCCGTTCTGATATCCGCTGGGGCGATGCCCGCGTCAAGAAAGAGATCGGCGACGAGCCGCGCCACCTCCCCCATGTGGCCATTCGCCCGAGCCGCACCGCCGGCGGCGCCCCCATCGTCCAACCTCGACGTCTGCTCGTCCCGGGTAAACCAGAAGCTCTCCATCGCGTGCTGCACACGCTGGCTGGGCAGCTCGACTGTCATACGTCCTCGGATCCCGACAGGCAGAGCTGGTCGTGGTCAAGCCCATAGGCGTCCAGCGCGGCGTGGGTGGCCGCCGCGACGTCCCGCGCCCGGAACGCCGTACGCAGGGAGTCACGCACGGCGGCAGGGATGTCCGCCTGTCGCGGGACACGGATCCTCTTGAGGTACTGCGCCTGAAATCGCAGGGTGTTCCCGCGCATCCGCACGCAGTAGGCCTCGATAAACGCCTGCGCGACGCGGGAGAGCAGCAGCCCGCCCAGCACTTCCATGTCCCACGTGCTCGACACCACGTAGTAGAGGTTGTGGTGCGGGTAGTGTCCGCCGGGGTCGAGCACCGGGTTGATGGCGGCTCGCATGTCCTGGATCAGGAGCTTCGGCTGTGCCGTCACGGCATGGTTGACCTTGTCGATGGTCTGGTACCAGCATCTGCCGTTGCGGACGATGTAACGCCGGCCAAGTTCGCCACGATGGCCCTCCAGGTAACCGGCGAACCGCGGGTAGGCGGCCAGATCCACCAGCGTCCCGTCCGGCGCCCACGGGTTCACCAGATACCGCCCACTCCATCGGAGCTGGCCCGAGCGGGTGTCCGCCACCATCGAAAGAGGCAGCAGCCGGTCACGTTCGACCAGGGTGTCGTCAGTCGTCACAAACACGTCATCCGCTCCGGTCGCGACACCGATTCCCACTCGGGTACCGCCCGCTGGATCATGCAGCGGTGCGAAGCGGTCGTTGAGGTGCTCAACCAGGGCGAGCCGTTCCGGGCCGCCGGCCGGCCACAGCTCATCGCCCGGAAACCAGCGCGGAAGGCGAAAGGCTCGGTAGCCCGGTCCGGTGGTGGCGCTGAGTGTGCTCGCCAGCGTCCATTGAGCCAGCTCGCGGGCGGAGCGCGCGCCGAAATCCCGGTCAGTCTCGGCCACGACCGGAGATCCCTGGCCCTGACGGCTGAGGACGGTGATCGCCGGGTACGCGCTGACCAGCGCCTCGAAGGCGTCCACGTCATGCATGGTCCACACCAGGTCGACGCTGTAGCCATCGGCCACAAGCTTGCGGAGCGCCGCGCCGTACTGGTTGCGCATCCACCGGTCGGCGCAGATGAACCCGAGCCGTCCGCCCGGCTTCAGCGATCGCAGTGCCCGCTCATAGAACCCGACGAAGATGTCGGCACGGCCGAGCATGGTGGGCCATCGTGACCGGTACTCCGCGCTGATCTGATCCGAGACGTCCTCCAACCGCACGTACGGCGGGTTTCCGATGACGACGTCCACGTCGGCGGGAAGGTGGGTGTCGAACAACCCCGCATGCGCCCGGGCGGACAACAGGTAGTCCTCGTGGCGCACCCAGGACCGCGCGAGCCGGTCCGCAACCTGGGGCGACGCCCCGTGCCGCACCAGGACACCGGCGACCGCGTGGCGGCAGTGCTGGACGTTTCGCTCCTGGATGTCGAACGACGAGACTGCGCAGCGCAGCCTCGTCTCGTCGATCCCGGCACCGCCCAGGCTGGCCAGCAGCCGCTCCACCGCCGGGATGAGGAACGCGCCGCTGCCGCACGCGGGCTCGACCAGACGGATCGCGGCCAGCTCCCGGTCGGCGGTGTACCCGACCAGGTCGAGCATCACCTCGACCACCCAGCGACGGGTGAACACCTCGCCGTGGACCGGACCGTAGGCCGGACCGTGGACCGGAGGGCGGGCAGCGTCGACTGTCACGGGGGCCGACCCTAGCTGGCGCGGCTGACATCTTTCCGAAGGAGCGCCACGCCGGGGGCGGGCCGCCGTACGCACCTCAGGACGGCGGGGCGGCGAGAGTGCGCAGGACGTCGAGCTGATGGATGACCACCCGCTGCCGGCCGGTGCTGATCACGTGCTGGTCCCGCAGTGCCTTCAGCGCGCGGGTGACGGCCACCGGCGAGGCGGCGACCAGCCCCGCCAGGTCGTGCTGGCTGAGCTGCAGCCTGATGAGCGTCCCGTCCGGCGTCGCGGTCCCGTACCGGTCGGCGAGCTCGACCAGCAGGGCGGCGAGCCGGGCCGGCGCTGGGCTGTCGCCGTACTCCGTGCGCCGCAGGTTGGCGTACCGCAGCCGGGCGGTCATGATCTTCAGGACGACGGCGACGATGCCCGGCTGGTCGCGGAGCAGCCCGGCGAACGCCTGCTCGGACAGCCACAGCGCGGTGACCTCGTCGACGCTGCGCGCCGTCGCCGAGCGGGGCATGCTGTCGATCGCGGCCATCTCCCCGATGATGTGGCCGGGGCTGAGGAGGGCGAGCACGGCGTCGTGCCCGCCCGGCCCGGCTGACATCACCTTGACCTGCCCGGAGGTCAGGACATACACCGACCGTGAGTGGTCTCCCTCGCGAACAAGAACGGTGTTCGGCGGAAACCGGCGCACCGTCGCGGCGGCACTCACCGCCTCCCGTTGCTCGTCGTTCAGCAGGCTCCAGAAGACGCCCGAATAGCCGAGCCGACGCTCATCCATCCGCCCTCCATTGCCCGCCGCCAGCCCAGTGACTCGTGCGGTACTCTGCCGTAGACCTGTCATACGACCGAATATTAGACGGTGAACATGTCCGCAACCGAGCCGCTGCATCGGGCACTCTTCTCCGTCGATGTGGAAAAGTGGGGTGACCCGCGGCGTAAGGGCAATGCGCTGGCGACGGTCCGCACCGTGCTGTTCAACGCGGTGCGGGAGTCGTTCGAGTCCAGCGGGATCGACTGGTCGGCATGCGAGCACATCCACCAGGGCGACGGGATGATCGTGGTCGTCCCACCCGAGCTCCCGAAGTCGCGGCTGGTCGACCCGCTGCTCGACACGCTGGCCGGGCTGCTGCGGCGGCACAACCGGCAGGCCGGTCCCGCCACCCAGATCCGGGTGCGGGTCGCGCTGCACGCCGGGGAGGTCCGGTACGACGAGTTCGACCTCACCAGCCGAGCCGTGAACCTGCTCGCCCGCCTGCTGGACGCCCCTGCGCTCAGGAACGCGCTGGCCACGGCCCCGGAGACCGCGACCGTCGCCGTGGCGGCCTCCGACTCCTTCTACCAGGATGTGATCGCCGACGGCGACGGCGGGATCGACCCCGACGTGTACGTCCCGGTCACCGTACGGGTCAAGGAGACCACCACCCGGGCGTGGCTCCACCTCCCCCGGCATGCCCCGCCGGCTCCCGTTGGAGCGGAGCCGGGCCCGGCCACGCTGGCGCCGGCGCCACCGCCCGCCGATCACCTTACGCCGAACGGCGGCCGCGGCGGAATCCATTTCGCTGGTCCGGTTGACGTCCGGGGCGACGTGGTCGGTGGCGACAAGCATGTGTACGGCGACGGGCGCTAACCGGCGTCCACCATTTGTCCAGCATGGCAGGCGTGGCCAAACACCTGACACAAAAGGTCGCCGTAGTCCCACAGAAGGGTGAACCTCATATCAACCCATGACAGGACAGGGCTGCGGCCGAGATCCTGATGCTTTCCTGCTCCCAGCCTTGGATATGGATGATCGTGAACCCCAACCAGCACACTACCCAGAGCAGATGGGCCGCCGGCGACGTGGTGGCGCCGCAGGAGACCTACGTCGGAATTCGGCTGCTCTACCAGCGGGCCGGCGAGGTCGAGGACAAGTTCCTCGACGTGGTGGACTCGACCACCGCCAAACGGATCCTGCGCAACGTGTTCGTCTCGATCCTGATGATCATCAGTGGCCTGATCATGACCGGCATCGTGAGCAGCGGTGGCTTCTTCATCTTCCTGTTGGGTGTCGCCCTCCTGGTATGGACGCTGTTGCCGTACGACGAGCTGCTCAGCGACTGGCACCTGGTGTTGGATGACCGGGCCGGGGTCGCTCCACAGGCGTACTGGAAGATCTACCGGTCCCTCACCGAGGAGCATCGGGTGCCGGCCGAGGTGACCGAGCGCACGACCCACAGCGCGCCAGCGGGCCGCGGGGACCGCAAGATCCTCCGGATCCGCTCCGACAAGTACTCGGCGTATGTCTCGGTGTTCGCCTACGGCGCGGACCTTTTCCTGGGCTGGACGCTGTGGCGGCGGCAGCGGCCGGCACGCATGGTCGGACGCTGGATCGCGGACAAGTTCAGCAAGCAGGGACCACTCGAGATCCTGCTGATGGTGGAGCCGGCCAAGGCGCTGCGGGAGGTCGTGCACAACTCGCTGCGCGGCGCCATCGAGGCCGCGGCCGCCGAGACGCGGCAGCAGCCCATGGCCCCGACGTTCGGTAGCACGGCCACCTTCGGCGACGATGTGCCGCTCGGACCGATCAGCCGGTCGTCCTGAGTTGGGCGGCGGGGCAGGCGGCCTGCTGGTCGGCCGCTCCACGGACGGCTGGCGGGCCTGGTTCGGCGTCCGGCTCACCGCGGCGACCGACCTCACCCAGACCCGCGGGTACGCCGACCTGAGCGAGAACGGGCGGTACCGCGACGCCCACGCCGAGGACGTCCGGTTCCTGGAACGGCAGCTCGGCACCGACGACGACAGTGCGGTCGAGGCCCGTTGGGTCGCCACACCGAGCACCGGCCAGCGCACCGGCTGGCTCAGCGGCTGGCTGCTCGGCCGGGCCGGCGGCGCCACCGAGGAGCGGGCCCGGTCGAACGCTGGGTCCGCCGCCGCCCGGCTGGCCGGGCTGCCCGGCCACGTCGCCGGCGTCCCGATCGACGACCCGGAGGAGCTGCGGGCCGCGCTGCGCCCGTTCAGCCCGGAGCAGCGGGTAGAGCTCGCCGAGCTGCGCCGACGTTGCCTCGTCGCGACGCCGGCCCGGCCGGACGCGGGCGTGCGGTACTACTTCGCCGTCGCGCCGTTCCAGCCCAACCCGCGGCGCTGGCTCCCGGTGCTCGACGCCCTGCTCGCCGTCCAGACGCCGACCATGCTGACCGTCGGGCTGGAGCCGTGGCGGGTGCCGCCGGAGTTCACCCAGCTCCTGGCCGCGATCGCGGGCCAGCTCGGCCCGCTCGCGCGCGAGGGCGAACTCTACCGGGCGGGGATCTACGGCCGCTCGGCGCAGCGGCTGGCGCCCGACCCGGCCGCGGTGCTGGCCGAGCGGCTCTACCGGGACGCCGCCCGGCGCTACCAGGGAGCCGTGTTCCGGCTGCGGGTCGGGCTGGCCGGCGTGGGCCACCTCGACGGCCGGCTGGTCGACGCGGTCGGCGCCGCGCTCGCACCCGATGGCGCGGGGCTGCCGCATCCGGCGTACGTGGTCGAGCGGCCCGGCGCCGCCGAGCAGGGCACGTTGGCCCGCGCGTTCGCCGGGCTCGGCGTGCCGCGCTGGGGCGGCGACCCGCTGTGGTCAGGTCCGGACGCGCCGCCCGCCGCGCTGCGGCTGCTCACCGAGCTCGCCGACCCGACCGAGGCGGCCGCCGCGTTCTGGCTGCCGGCGTCGGTCACTGGTGCGCTGCCCGGGCTCCCGACCTGGGCGCCGCACCCGGACCGGCAGGTCCCCTCGCCCGGCGTCCACTTCCACGCCGCAGCGACGGTGCACGGGGACGTGGTGGCCGGCGACAAGCGTTGGTACGACCCATATCCCTGAGTCGGTCGGCGGTCAGTGGTCGCGGCGGGTGGCGAGCCGGGCCAGCGCGGCCAGCTCCGCGGCGGCGCCCGCGATCGGGTCGGCCGCCGCCAGGTGGCGCAGCGCCCGGGCCAGCAGCTCGTCGGCCTGGGCCTGGCTCCAGGCCCGCCCACCAGCCAGCTCGACCAGCTCCGCGGCGCGAGCCAGCTCGGTGGCCGGCAACGGCTGGTCGCCGCGGTAGAGCGCGGCCAGCTCGTGCCCGGCCGGCGTACCCGAGCTCAACGCCGCAACCACCGGCAGCGACTTCTTGCGGTTGTACAGGTCCGAGTAGACCGGCTTGCCGGTCAGCGCCGGGTCTCCCCAGATGCCCAGGATGTCGTCGACATGCTGGAAGGCCAGGCCCAGGTCGGCGCCGAAACGGCGCAGGCCCGCCACCTGCTCCGGGCGACCGCCGCCGAACAACCCACCGACGGCGCACGCGCACCCCAGCAAGGCGCCGGTCTTGTGCGCCGCCATGTTGAGGCACTCGGGCAGGTCGACGTCGCCGCGTTCCTCGAACGTGATGTCCGCGTTCTGCCCGTCGACCAGCTCCAGCACCGCCGCGCTGAGCATCCGCATCGCCTCCCGGGTGGCCGGGTGGCCACTGCCGGCGAGCACGTCGAACGCCCAGGTCAGCAGCGCGTCCCCGGCCAGGATCGCCGCGCTGCGCCCGAACACGGCCCAGGCCGTGGGCCGGTGCCGGCGGACCTGGTCGCCGTCCATCACGTCGTCGTGCAGGAGGGAGAAGTTGTGCACCAGCTCGACGGCGACCGCGCCCGGCACCGCCGTCGCCGGGCTGCCGCAGACAGCCTGGGCCGCCAGCAGGGCCAGCGCCGGGCGGATCGCCTTGCCGCTGTCGGACTCGGTGGGCCGGCCGTGCTCGTCCCACCAGCCCAGGTGGTAGCCGGCGATGCGCCGCATCGAGGCGGGCAGGGTGTCGACCGCCGCGCGCAGGGCGGGGTCGACCAGGCCGCGGCTCCAGGCCAGCACCTCGCGCACCGGCCGGCCCCCGGCGATCACCTCAGCGCGGACCATTCGCCTGTCACCTTCTCAGCGTCCGAGCTCGACGTTCTCGAGAACGCCGAGCGCGTCCGGGACGAGGACGGCCGCGGAGTAGTAGGCGCTGACCAGGTAGGAGATGACGGCCTGCTCGTTGACGCCCATGAACCGCACCGACAGGCTGGGCTGGTACTCGTCGGGGATGCCGGTCTGGTGCAGGCCGATCACGCCTTCGTCCTCCTCTCCGGTCCGCATGACCAGGATGGAGGTGGTGCGGTTGCTGGTGATCGGGATCTTGTTGCACGGCAGGATGGGTACGCCGCG
>Ga0307470_10000121_pt1 | contig 53829 bp, 39 predicted proteins | sample atmos_gasesAM3C__FD_204565 | JGI IMG/M metagenome (GOLD analysis project Ga0307470, IMG submission 204565) | Hardwood forest soil microbial communities from Morgan-Monroe State Forest, Indiana, United States - atmos_gasesAM3C_05 | ecosystem: Environmental > Terrestrial > Soil > Temperate forest... | reverse complement strand
GCTCGGGGCGGCGACCACCACGACCCGCCCGGCCAGCGCGGCGGCCAGCCGCGGGGCGACGCTAGGCCAGGGCGAGCGCGTGCCGGTGTGCCAGGTCAGCCGCTCCCCCGCCGCGATCCCGTCCGGCACGTACAGCACGCACACCTGCGTGACCGCACGGCCACCTCCGCCCCGGCACCCAGGCACAGCCCGACCACGGCCACCCCCGAGCCCGACAACCCCGCCTCGCGGGCCATCGGGCAGACCACCCCAGGTCGTCGAACGGCGGCGGCGGGACATCGCCCAGGCCTGGGAAAGGTCGGGGACATGATGACGGCATGACGTGTCACTCCAATCCGTCGTAGTAACTGGTGGTGGGAGATGCCCCAAACCGAGTGGTGGCGAAGCGCCGCGACCGCCCGCCGCTCCTGCCCTCGACCAACTCACCGAGTGTCAGCCCCGGACAGGTCCGCGCGTCGCCGCCGGGACGGCGACGCCAGCCACCACGTTGCCTCCCGCCAATCCACCGGCAGGGGTAGCGTGTCGTCTCCGTCCGGAGCGCAGTCCTGCACTGGTCGGCGACTTGGGCGTGACGCGACGGGTCGTGGGCGGGTCGCGACGGTAGAGCGGCCATGTTCGGCGACGCTAGGAGCAGGCCAGGCGGCGGCTTGTCCTAGCGGGACAAACTAGCCGGTAGTCACCCGGCCGGGTGAAGCCCGATGCGGTAGGCGAGGCCGCGCAGCTCCCGGCCGTCGCTGCTGGTGCGCGCCACCCTGGGCAGCAACGCCGAGACGGTCTCGCGGACCAGTGGCTTGTTGCGGATGAGCTGGGGCGCGATCTTCTCGGCGTGCACCAGGGCTTGAACGCTCTGCTCGCGGGTGCTCGGCTCGCAGGCCAGCGCCCGGCCGAGGTCGGACCAGTAGATCCCTGCCGGTCGGGCGCGGGGATCGTTTCGGGGTGCCGCCACGACCCTCGCATACTGGTGGGGTCGGTTTGCTGCCCGGTGCTGTACGCGCGCAGGTACGCGGCGTAGGCGAGCCACTGCGGGTCGCCCAGCTCCTCGGCAACGGCGCGGGCGTGCCGGGCGGCCAGCCGTCCACGCCGCCGAGGTTCTTGGTGGTGCAGGTCGCCGCGTAGTAGGCGTACATCAGTGCGACCAGGGCGTCCCGGCGGTGGTCGGGATCGTGCAGGTAGGTTGCGTGCAGCTCGACCAGCAGCCCCGGCAGGATCGCGCCCTGGCCGGCATAGTCCGCCCGCAGGTCGACGTTGAGGCGGCGAACCTCGGCGACCAGCAGCGGCCACGGCCGCGGCATCACCTCGGGGTCCAAGCCGAGCTCGAGTTCGTCCAGCGCCACCCGGACCTCGTTGAGCGCGGCCCGGCCAGCGGCGGAGACCGGATCGGTCGGCAGGTAGGGCCGGCCGGACAGCTCGGCGGGGCTGACCCGCAACGCCCGGGCCAGGGCTTCCAGGGTGCTGGTCCGGGTGACCGGCTTCTCACCCCGCTCGATCTTGCCCAGGTAGCCATAGGACAACCCGGACAGGTCCGCGACGACCTGCAGGCTCAGGTCCCGCCAGGACCGGATCTCGCGAAGTCGGCGACCGATCTCGTGCCCTGCCGGCTCGACTATCGGACCGTGGACAGGCCGAGCCGCCGCATGCCCTGTCTCCCGGACCGCCGGGGGCGGCTCAGCTCCTCTCGGTGCCTCGGCCGCGGGATCGCGCTCATCCGCTTCCACGAGTCACCTCCCTCATACCGGCGCACCGCATACCATCCGACGAGACGACCGACCGATACGCCACCCCTGATCATGCCAGGCTGGCCGGTCCACGCACCGCGCTGGGCGCGACCGCTCAGGTCAGGTCGGCGCCGTACCCGGTCGCGAACGCCATCGCCTGCCCGACGTCCAGCTTCGCGCCAGTCACGTCGAGGCTGCGCCAGTCGACGCCGTGGGTCCGGGCGCCGCGCAGGTCCGCCCCCGTCAGCCGGGCGTAGGCCAGGTCGGCGTCGCGGAACACCGCCCTGCGCAGGTCCGCGTCGGTCAGGTCGGCCTCGCGCAGCCGGACGCCGGAGAGGTCGACGCCGGCCAGCCCAGCGCCGCGTGTCGCTCCGGTCAGGCTTGGGTCAGGCGGGGCCGGGCGACGACCCCGAACCCGACCCGAAACCGCGGACCTCCCTGGCATTGGACACGCGGCCCAACTTCGCGAGCGCCTGCACGCAGACCTGGCCTAGCGTTGCCGGGTCTCCTCGGTGACCCACGACAGGTAGTCAGCCCCGCCGCTCACAACTGGCGTGGCGATGATCTCCGGCACGTCGTAGCTGTGCGCCTGGCGAATGACGGTCTCAAGGGCGTCGTAGCGCTCGGTGGTTGTCTTCATGAGTACCTGCCACTCCTCGGCCGTCTCTACCTTGCCCTCCCACCAGTAGGTGCTGGTGATCGGCCCGACAATCTGGGCACAGGCGGCAGCGCGCGCCTCGACCACGGCTCGGGCGATCTGCTCGGCGGCTTGCCGGGAGTCGGTCGTGGTCAGGACTTGCAGGTGGTTGGGCATCGGAGTCTCCCAGACGTTGGCGGGTCGGCGTAGGGCTGCCTGGCCGTGGTGGTTCCAGACCGGTGCGTGCACCGATCTCCACAGCGGCACGACGGGCGGCCATCTCGGCGCAACTGTCCGCGAGAGCGTCAAGGTGATGCATAGCCCGGACCCACTTCACGTGGTCATCCTGCCTCCACCTGGACAGACTCGGGCCCGGTCTGAGGGCGGTAACCGCACTTCTCCGTGCTTGGTCGGCTGCCAGCGGTATCAGGGCGTCCTGCTCGGGCTCCTGCAAGCAGGTTGATTGGAAGCGAAGGTGATCACAATGGATGACCCACCGGCTCCACACGACTCAGAGGTGGCAGTAACGACAGAGCCGCCACTACCCCGCCTGCCGGAGACTGACCGGTCCGAGTACCGCTTCGCGGACTTCGAGACCGAGGTCGTCCCGCGCTCTGGGCAGCCCGCCCGGCACAGCACCATGCTTGGCGGAACCCGGCGGCGCTGCCAATGGGCACGGCCTCGGCAGCGGACCGTCCGCTGACTTGGACGGCCCGTGTGGCATCCACCGACAACGTTCGGGCCCCCGGCGGACAGGTCCTGGGCCGGCTGGTCCAGGACCTCGTCGCCGACGAACGCGCCAGCAAGGCTTCGGTCGAGTCGCGCGCTGCCGGCCTCATCACGGCCGCCGGCAGCCTGGTCACCGTTCTGTTTGCCATTGCCGCGTTTGTGACCAGCCGGGTGGGGTACGTGCTGCCCGTCCCCGCCCGCTGGCTGCTCGTCGGGGCACTCACCTCGTTGCTGGCCGCATCCGTGGCAGCCATCGTCGTCAACCTCCCCGCTGGCCAACACGAGATCAGGGCAGACGACCTGCTCGGCAGGATCCACCGCGACGAAGACTGGAACGCCCGGGAAGACGACGTGGAGCTTGCCCTCGCCAAGGCACTGGCCGGGCAGCTCGTCCGAGCACGCCAGGTCAACCGAGCCAAGGCGCGACTGCTCGCCTACGCGATCTTCGGCGAAGTCAGTGGCATCGCCTTCATCGGTGCCGCGGTCAGCGTCATCCTCGCCACACCCGTGCACTGACCAGCCAGCCCCCGCAGACATCCACAGCTCAGCTCGCCGCCGTCGATCTGGATCCCGCAGCTCACTCAGGCACTCAGGCACTCAGTATCAAGGTAGCTGTCACCGGCCGCGGATCCGATGCTGACGTGGTTGTCACAAGATCGAGTGACCTCACTCAGCGGCATGACGGCGCGTTCGCGCTAGGACGCTATATCCAGAAATAGGTGTTTCGTCGCGTGACGCGCACATTTCGGAGCCGATGTATCTGGCCCCACCCCGGCTGCACCGCTGTGTAGTAGCACGATCGTCCAAGGACCGATCGTGCGTCGTCCGCATATGAGGATCGGAGCCGCTATGCCGCCGACCGTAGACATCAACGGGCACGATCAGCTTGTCGACCTGGTCAGGACCGAGTTCCGCACCAAGCCTGTCCGCGAGCTGCTGAACCTCTCCCCGAAGGCCCTGCTCGGCGTCACCGACGGCGCCACCGCGGCCCTCACGCTGCTGGAGATCGGCACGGTCTTCGACCTCGCCACGTCCGCGGTGTTCGACGCGGCGGCCAAGCTGGTGGGCGCCGGCACGGACCTGAAAAGCGCGCTCTACCAGCACGGCAGCCCGACCGCGGACCTGGTGCGCGAGGCGGACGCCGCCGGCAAGGCCGTTTCCGAGCTGCAGTTCCTGCCGGTCCACGTGCTGCAGGCCATACCGGACGCCGCGGTGGTCCCGGTCCGCGACGGCCTGGACGCGCAGACGGTGCGCGACCTCGCGCTGTACCCGCCGTACCGGGCGGCGCTGCGCCTGCTGACCGCGGCGTACTTTCCGGAGAACACGGTGGGCTACGACCCGGAACAGCCGCCGGACCTGCTGCCCAAGAGCGGCGAGTACCCCACGGAGCGGGTGCAGTACTCCACCCTGCTGCTCGACACGATCCCGCTCAACGAGAACGAGCAGCTGGTCGACGTGACCGGGCTCGGGTTCAAGCCGATCGACCTGCAGGTGCTGGCGAGGGCGGACGCGGGGTTCAAGCGGACCGCGTTCGGCGCGCTGCTGACGTTCAACCAGTCCTGGTTCGCGCAGGGGGTCACGCTCGGCCAGCTCCTGCACGGCACGTCCCTCGCCCCTGGCGAGAGCACGAGGATCGCGGTCGTCGACTGGTCCCGCCGCAGCCGCGCCGGCGAGACCGAGATCATCAACGAGACCGACGACCTGACGAACGACCAGTCGCGCAACCGGTCGATCAGCGAGGTCACCAAGGCCGTCGCGAACGAGGCACAGGGCGGCTTCTCCGAGTCGAACGTCAACAGCCACTCAACCCAGTCCGGCACGTCGTCGGCGGCGGAGATCAGCGCGCCGCTCGGCGGGCTGTTCGGCGGTCCGAGCGGGTCCGTCGGGCACACCAGCAGCGAGGCGAGCAGCCAGTCCAACGCCGACAGCTACTCGACGTCGTGGGGCCACCGGAACATCGCCAGCGCGATGAACCAGCAGATCAACGACCGGACGCACCAGCACGCGCACAGCAACCGCAGCCGCCGCGCGTCCGTCGTCAAGGAGGTGTCGCAGAGCGAGCACGAGGGCGTCAGCACCCGGGTCCTGGCGAACTACAACCACATGCACGCGCTGACCATCCAGTACTACGAGGTCGTGCAGGTCTACCGGGTCGAGGTGTCCGTGGTGAAGGCAGATCGGGTGGTGTTCATCCCGGTCGCGCTGGCCGATCTCACCAACGACGCGATCATTCGGCGGTTCCAGGGCGTGCTGACCAGGGCGGCGCTCTCGTACGGCATCGCCGAGGCGCTGCGCAACCTCGACGTGCTCGAGATCGCCCCGGAGACGGAGAGCCACTTCTCGTTGCTCGGCAGCAGCCTCGCGGCGTTCACGTCCGACGTGCTGAGGACGCGCACCACGTTGGCGGCGCTGAGCGTGGGCAGGATGGCGGCGGGCAAGGACACCGACAAGACCACGAAGGGCGAGGCGCTCGAGGCCGGCGCGGCCACGGCCCTGGCAGCCGGGTCGGTGAAGCCAAGCGCCGCGATGTCGGTGCTCCAGGTGATGAACGACCAGCTATGGACCCCGGCCCAGACCTCGCGGCTGTCCGGGCTGCTGAACCTGAACGTGCTACGCCCGTTGACGAACTCTCTCTACCTGCCGACAGACGTGCTGGTCGAGGGCGGTGCCGTGGAGAGCGCCGGGGCCGACGTCAAGATCGTGTTCCGGGACCTCAACGGCGCCAAGATCACCACTGTCGGGCCAGACTCGCCGGTGCCGATGAGCCAGGTCGGGCGGATCGCGGTCACCGGGTCGAGCACCGAACGCGACATCGACGCCACCGTGACGCTCACCCTGAACCGCAACGGGGTTCGGTTCCCCGTCGAGCTGCCCACCATCCGGATCCGGAAGGGCAAAGCTGGTCAGACCCCGGTCGTCCAGGTCAAGCCCGGCGGCGTGAACGTCAACCTCAAGCAGCACCTGATGGACAACCGGATGCACTACAGCCAGGCGATCTACCGGTCGCTGGACGCGACGCAGATCGCACTCCTGCTGTCCGGGTACGGGATCGAGGTCGGTGACCAGATGGTGCCGGTCGCGCAGGTTGTCGACCCGCGCCCGGTTCGCTACATCGGCAACTACCTCGCGTTCCGGATGAACAGTGACCCCGCCAACGACGAGACCTGGGCGGAGTGGCTCAAGGACCGCGGCATCACCATCGGCGCGGCCAAGGAGGACATCGTCCCGCTGGCCACCGGCGGCACCTTCGCCGAGGCCGTGCTCGGCAGGAGCAACTGCGCGGAGAAGCTGGACATCACCCGGTTCTGGAACTGGCAGGACTCGCCGATCCCGATCCAGCCCAGCGACATCGCCGCGATCCAGACCGGCTCCCGGGCCACCCCGGAGGACGTCAAGCCGGGACAGCTCAGCAACCCGATCATCAACATCACCGCGCCGACCAGCCTGCCCGACCCGATGGGCACCGCGGCGGTGCTCGCGGCGATCCAGAACGGCAACATGTTCCGCGACATGAGCGGCCTGCAGGCCACGATCGGACTTGCCCAGGCAGCCTTGCAGGCCACCTCCGCCGGTGCTGCCACCGCCGGGCAGCAGGCAGGCGAAAACATGAACAACCTGCTTAAGGCCAACACCGAGCGGCAGCGCATCGCGGCCGAGATGGTCACCGACCTGGCCAGGACGGCCGCGTCGGCGTACACCGGCGGGGCGCTGGGTGGCGGTGGCGGCCACGGCGGCGGGGGCAGCCACTCGCAGGACGGTGCGAAGATCAACTACTTCGACCGGACGCAGGGGCAGGGCGCGGCCGGCGGCTCGGGACCCGGATCGGGCGGCAGCGCCACGCCGGTCCAGGGAGGAGGCCACAGCGGCGGGGGCAACGGTTCCGCGGCGGGTGGCAACGGCTCGGGGCCCGGCAGCGGCGGCTACTCGCAGAACCCGGCGGCGCTCGCCGCGACCTGGGGCGACAGCCAGTCGCCGTCCGGGCTGGTCGAGAAGCTCGTCGACAAGGTGGGCGGTGCCCTCGGCGGGGACGGCGACGCGTCCAGCCCACTGACCTTCCGGAAGGCGTGGCCGAAGCTCGACGAGAACACGGTGCTCACCCGGATCAAGGCGCTGGCCGGCAACGCCAACCTGTTCAACCAGGCCGGGATCGGGCTGTGCACCGCGGCGGCGTTCTACCACCACGCCATCCAGCGCAAGCCCGCCGAGTTCAAGCTCTTCGCCGACGCGCTCTATGGCGGCGGCATCGGCTTCCTCGGCGACCTGAAGGTCGCGCCTGGCTGGGACCTGCGCAACGCCGACTACGGGAAGCTGCTCGCCAAGCACGACATGCCGCCGCAGGCCGACTGGATGCTGATGTCCGCGCTGCGCGACAGCGAGAACTGGTTCTTTGACTACGAGGGCGCGCCCGACGAGTCCGTCGCGATCTACTCCTCGGCCAAGGAGATGAAGGACTGGTACATCAAGACCGGGTTCTACACCTCGGTCACGTTCGACGACGACACCAGCCCGGCCAAGATCAAGGCGATCAGCAAGACGAACAACAACCACATCGTGCTGTGGATCAAGACCGCTCTGCTGCAGTCGAGCAAGGGGAAGCACGTGATCCCCCTTGAGGGCCCAATCACCGTGGACGAGGCCAACGACAAGGTGTCGTTCCAGTACTGGAGCTGGGCCAGCGATCCGGTCAAGACCTTCACCGGCTCGTGGACCGCGCTCAAGGCGAACTACCTCGGCGTGGTCACGGCGACGTTCTGACCGGGCGGGGCACTGGTCACCTCCGCGCGGGTGGTGACCTGTGCCCCGGCGCCCGGACCGAGCCGTGAGTACGGCGTCAGCCGTAGTGGACGAGGCTGCCCTGCGGCGCGTGCAGCACCCAGACTCCCCCCGGCCGCAGCAGCAGCGGCTGCCCCTGCTCGTCTAGATACTCGGTGGCAGCGCTGGCCTGCGTCCGCCGCCAGCGTCCGGCGATCACCTTGCCGTCGCGGAAGAGCAGCACCGCCCCGCTCCCGACGGTGTGCGTGTACTGGGCCGGGTTGCCGACCACGTCCACGTCCGTGCGGTCCACAGTGACCGGGCAGAGCTGCACCAGCACGTTCGGCGTCGCCAGCGGCCGGCCGCCGGCCTCCCGCACCGGACCGCCGTCCGCGGTCTGGTCGAACACGTGATGCGGCCCGTCCCACGCAAAGCTGACCAGCGTGCCGCCCATCCGCACCGCAAGCCGGCTCGCCCGGCGGGCCGCGCTCAGCCGAGGGTCGCCCAAGGCCCAACGGAACCCCACGTCCCGCACCCCACCCGCTCTCGGCAACGCCCTGGCCAGCAGGTACAGGTCGACCATCAGGTTGTGCGGCGCCGGCCGCCCGGCAAGCCGCCGGTACGCCCCCGCATGCGCGTACGTCGAACCGTCCACCAGCGGCGAGCGGCGAAAGTGCGCCACCACGCCAGCGGCCCCGCCGGAGAACGCCAGAACAATCGGACCGTAGTGCGCCAGCAGCTCGGGGTCGGAGCTGCGCACGCTGCGTACCGGCCCCACTGTCCGCGGCCGCCGGCTGGCGTAGACCGCCACCAGCCGGGTCAGCCCGCCCTCGACCATCTCGACATACACCACGTCCGCCCCGGCCAGCCCCACCTGCGGCCGCGCCGCCGCCACGTTGTCGATCTTGACCGCGATGACCGGTCCGCCGGGCGGCGCCCCCGTCCCGGTGAGGGGGTTCGTCGGGTTGGGCTCCGGGCGCGGCACCGGCGTCGACGTCGGGCCAGCCGAGGGGCCGCTCCCCCGCGCTCCGCCAGACCCCCACGAACAGCCGCAACCCTCACCCACGACCGCCACTACCAACAGCGCGGACAGCAGCAGCACGGTACGACGCCCGGCGGAGATCCGCATTTCCCCCATACCAGAAGCCTAAAAGCCAGCCAGCAGCTCGCTATTAGCCCGCAGGTGTGGTCCACGGTCCACGCACCGGGCGAGTCCACACTGGGCGGTGCCGGTCGAGTCAGCGGTTCCCGACGTGGACCTGAGGGGTCCGCCCTCCCCAGGGCATGACCTGCTCAAGCCGCGCGGCGACCCGGAACAGCAGGTCCTCGCGACCGTACGGGGCCACAAGCTGCACGCCAATCGGCAGCCCGCCCTCGCTCTGCCCCAGCGGCAGGCTGATCGCCGGCTGCCCGGAGACGTTGAACAACACGGTGAACGGCCCGTAGTCGAAGAGCGACCGCAGCCAGCTTGTCACGGTGTGGCCGGGGTCGTCGTACCGCAGGGTGCCGTGCGGCGCGGGAAGCTGCCCCAGGGTCGGCGTGACCAGCAGGTCATACTCGGTGAAGAACCCACCCACCGACCGGCTCACCCGGTTCTGCGCGTCCAGCCCGGCCATCAGCTCCAGCGCGCTGAGATCCTTCATCTCCGCCAGGACCTGCCGGGAGACGGCCTCCAGCCTGGTCGGGTCCGGTGCTCGCGGCGCCATGAGGAACGGCGCGGCGATCGCGGCAAGCTCGGCCCGGGTTGCCCGCAGGACGGCGTCCCAGTCGACGGCCGGGCTCGCGTCGGTGACGTCGTGCCCGAACTCGGCCAGTACGTCGCCGACCGCGACCGCCGCCGCGGCCACCTCGCGGTCTACCGCCACCCCCGACCAGGCCCGCGTGGTCACCGCCACCCGCAGCCGGCCCGGGTCAGCCCCCAGCTCGTCGGCGTACCGACCCAGCGGGGGTGGCGCGGTGTACTTGTCGCCGACGCCCGGCCCCTGGACGGCGTCCAGAAAGTGGGCGGTGTCGCGGACGGTGCGGGACAGCCCGAGCTCGTACGCCATCCCGAACATCGGCTCCCCCAGGTCGGGCCCGCACGGCGTGCGACCCCGGCTCGGCTTGAGCCCGACCAACCCGCAACACGACGCCGGGATCCGCAGCGAGCCAGCCCCGTCACCGCCGTGCGCGAGAGGCACCGCACCGGCCGCGACGAGCGCGGCGGCGCCACCGCTGGACCCGCCCACGCCCTGCGCCAGGTCCCACGGGTTGCGGGTCGGCCCGTGCTTGACCGACTCGGTGGAGAAGCTGATCGTCATCTCCGGCACGGTGGTCAGGCCCAGGGTGACCAGGCCGGCGGCCCGGAACCGGGTCATCAGCTCACTGTCGTGCTGCGCCACAAGACCCTGCAGGCTCCGGCTGCCCAGCGCGAACGGCACCCCCTCCGCCACCGGCCCGAGATCCTTGATCAGGAACGGCACCCCGGCCAGCGGCCCGTCCTCGGCGTGGTCGAGGGCCGGCGAGAACACCGGCAGCGCAAGGCCGTTGACCTGCGCGTTCGCCACGTCGAGGGCCTGCCGGGCGGCAACCTCGACCTCGGCGGCGGTCACCTCACCCGCCGCGATCAGGGCGCGGAGCCCTACGGCGTCGTACCGCGCGTACTCGCGGACCTCCACTGGCCTTCCTCCTTCGAGCTCCTCACCGGCAGTGAAGCTGTCCGGAAGCGACGCGTCTTGATCAGGCTGCATCAGCCCAGGTCAGCGTCTTGATCATTTCCGGGGTCAACCGGGGTGCCGAACAGCTTCACTGATCTTGTGGCCAATTAACCACGAGATCAGTGATCCAACGGCGGACAGGTCCCGCTCGCCGCCGGATCCTCACCGGCCGGGCTGCCACAATCCGGTCGGCAACCTCCAGCGCTGCCACGATGCGCGAACGTTCCGCGCTCGCCATCGGGCAGCCGCTGTCGGGGCTCCCACGGCCGACGAGAGCGGCGGGCGCGGCCTGCATGTGTGGGCTGCTTCGGTCACCATATGCTTCGCGGGTTTCTAGCTGCTGTACGCGGGTTTCTGGCTGCCGCGCCAGTCGCCTTCGGCGACTAGCGTGCCACCGGGACTACCGTGGGAACTCGCCGCTGTGCTGGTCGAAGTTTCTCGCCTTCCTCGTTCATCCCTCACGCCGAACTACTGTGGGCGCTCGCCGCTGTACTCACCGAAGTTTCTCATCTTTTTCTCCGACCCTCGGGTTAGCGGGGTGGTTCTGTCGGTGGCTCCGTTTATTCTTCTCCTATGTCGAACGCGGTCGCCCTGGTCGAGCAGGTCTCTGCTCTGCTTAACCTGTGTGGTGGCGTCGACTGGTCGTCGCTTTCCGACTCCGAGGTTGACGAGGTGCTGGTGCGGGGGTTCCGGCAGGTCGGGCGGTTCACCGGCAGCGTGCTGCTGCCGTTGGTGCGGGAGGCCGAGGCGCGAGGTCTTGCGTCCGCGCATGACGCGCCGGACACGCGGGCGTGGCTGCGGGGCTCGTTGAACGTGCGGCCCGGTGAGGCGGGGCGGCTGCTCCGGCTGGCCCGCGCGCTGGACGGCGACCTGCCGGAGACGGCGGCGGCGCTGGCTGATGGGGCGGTCAGCGTCGATCACGCGCAGGTGATCGCGGAGGCGATGCGGGCACTGCAGGCCGAGATCCCGACCGGCGTCCGGGCCGCCGCCGAGCGGGAGCTGGTCGAGCGCAGCGCCACCCTCGACCCGGCTGCGATCGCGCTGCTGGGGCGCCGCGTGTTGGACGTGGTGGACCCCGACGGCAGCGCGGAGCTGCAGGCCCGGCAGGCCGAACGGGAGGCCGCCGAGGCATACAAGCGGCGGGACCTGCGGATCTCCCCCGCCGGCCCTGGGCTGAAACGGATCTGCGGGTTCCTGGACACCGAAGGCGCCGAGACGCTGCGGGTCGCCTTGGATCCGCTGGCCGCGCCCCCGTCCGGCCGACCCGGAGACCGGGGTGCGGGACGACCGCACCCACGGGCAACGGATGGCGGATGCGTTGGTGGATCTGGCCGACCGGTCCCTACGGATGGACGACCTGCCCGACAACGGCGGCGAACGCCCCACCGTCGTGGTGACGATGCCGTACGACAAGCTGGTCGCGGCGACCGGCGTGGGAGAGCTCGACAGCGGTGACATCCTGCCCGCCAGCCAGGTCCGGCGCCTCGCCTGCGACGCCCACATCATCCCCGCCGTCCTCGGCGGAGAAAGCCTGCCGCTGGACCTCGGCCGCGGCTCCCGGCACTACGTCGGCACGGCCCGCCGCGCCCTCATCCTCCGCGACCGCGGATGCGTCTTCCCCGGCTGCGACCGCCCCTACCAGTGGTGCCACTGCCACCACTGCGTCCACTGGGCCAACGGCGGCCGCACCGACCAGAGCAACGGCGTGCTCCTCTGCGGTTTTCACCACCGCGCCGTACACCACAACGGCTGGGACGTAAGAATAGCGAAAGATGGACTACCAGAGCTCCTACCACCACCATCAATCGACCCGGAACGCAAACCGATCCGGCACCACCGACACCGAAAACGAACCGCATGAAACAGGAGCGAGTGACTGCCGCGGGCGCCGGGCCGAAAGGCCCGGGCCGGGTCTCGGCCGGGCTGTCCCCGGAAATGCGGTGGGCGACCGCCGCACCGCCCACACCAAACCGACACCGCCTATACCAAACCCCGCGCCGGAACCCGTGGCCAGCCGGGTTGTGGCCGGGGTGACCAGCCGGAGAGGCCGGGATGGCCGGGGTGGCCAGCCGGGGTGGCCAGCCGGGGTGGCCAGCCGGGGGTGCCCGGCCGTCGTAGAGCGCGGCCAGGGGTGGTCGGTGGTCCATCGAGGAGCCCGATTTCCGCGTTCTCCTGGCAGAGTGAGCGTGACCGGAACTTCGACCCCCGAGCGGAGGACACGTTGGACGACACCCGCACGCCGACTGGCTCCGCGGCGGCCAGGCCGGTGCTGGTGACCGTGGACGACGACCCCGCGGTGTCCCGCGCGGTGGCACGTGACCTGCGCCGCCGGTACGGCGAGGACCACCGGGTGGTGCGGGCGGGCTCCGGCGCCGAGGCGCTGGAGGCGCTGCGGGAGGTCAAGCTGCGCGGCGGCCGGGTGGCCGTGCTGCTCGCGGACTACCGGATGCCGGAGATGAGCGGCATCGAGTTCCTCGAGGCGGCGATGGACCTGTTCCCCCGGGCCCGGCGCGCCCTGCTGACGGCCTACGCCGACACCGACGCGGCCATCGCCGCCATCAACGTCGTTGACGTCGACCACTACCTGCTCAAGCCGTGGGACCCACCGGAGGAGAAGCTCTACCCGGTGGTCGACGCGATGATCGAGGCATACGCCGCCCAGCCGGACATCGAGGTGGCCGAGACCAAGGTGATCGGGCACCGATGGTCGGCTCCGTCGTTCGCGATGCGCGACTTCCTGGCGCGCAACGCGGTGCCCTACCGGTGGTTCGCCGTGGACGAGCCGGAGGGTGGCCGGCTGCTGCAGGCCGCCGGCCTCGGCGCCGGCACGCTGCCCGTCGTCGTCACGCCAGACGGGACGGCGCTGGTGGCACCGTCCGCCGCCGAGCTCGCCGACGCCGTGGGCCTGTCCACCACGCCGGCCACCGACTTCTACGATCTCGTCATCGTCGGCGGCGGCCCCGCCGGGCTCGGCGCGGCGGTCTACGGCGCGTCGGAAGGGTTGCGCACGCTGCTGGTGGAACGCCAGGCGACCGGCGGCCAGGCCGGGCAGTCCTCACGGATCGAGAACTACCTGGGTTTCCCCGACGGGGTGTCCGGAGCGCAGCTCACCGACCGGGCCCGCCGCCAGGCCGCCAAGTTCGGCGCCGAGATCCTCACCACCCGCGATGTCACCGGGCTGCGGGCCAGTGGGTCGGCGCGGGCGATGTCCTTCGGTAGCGGCGGTGGGGTCACGGCCCACGCCGTCATCATCGCGACCGGTGTCGCCTACCGTGAGCTCGGCGCGCCGGGCGTCGCCGAGCTGTCGGGCCGCGGTGTTTACTACGGCTCGGCCGCGACCGAGGCCGCCGACTGCGCCAGCTGCGACGTGCTCATCGTGGGCGGCGCCAACTCCGCCGGCCAGGCGGCGCTGTTCTACTCGCGGGTGGCCAAGTCGGTGACCCTGCTGGTGCGCGGCGACTCCCTGGAGCGCAGCATGTCGCACTACCTCATCCAGCAGCTTCGCCGGACCGACACCATCTCGGTACGCTTGTGCACCGTCGTCAAGGAGGCCCACGGCGACAGCCACCTGGAGGCGGTGAGCCTGCGCCACCTGCCGTCCGGTGCCTCTGAGTGGGTCGAGGCGAGCCACCTGTTCGTCTTCATCGGCGCCCAGCCCTGCACGGACTGGCTTGCCGGCGTGCTCCACCGGGACGAGCGGGGCTTCCTGCTCACCGGGCCGGACCTGCTCCTCGACGGCAGGCGGCCGAGCGGCTGGCCGGTCGACCGCGACCCGTGGCTGCTGGAGGCCAGCATGCCCGGCGTGTTCGTCGCCGGAGACGTGCGGGCCGACTCGGTCAAGCGCGTCGCGTCAGCCGTCGGCGAGGGCGCCATGGCCGTGACGCTCGTACACCGCTACCTGGGCGCACCATGACCGTCATGGACGCCGCGGGGCGGCTGTCTCCCGACGAGCTGCGCACGCTGTTCCTCTTCGAGAAGCTGTCCGAGGAGCAGCTTCAGTGGCTCGCCGGGCACGGCTGGGTGGCCGAGCTGCCCACCGGTGCCACCGTCTTCGACGAGGGCACGCCAGCGGAGGTGTTCGTCATCCTGCTCAGCGGCGCCATCACGATGAGCCGCCGGGTCGGGCCGGACGATGTCGAGGTCGTCCGTACCGACCAGGTCGGCGTCTACGCGGGCGCCACCCAGGCCTACCTGAACGGCGACGAGTCCCACCTCTACACCGCAAGCCTGCGGGTGGTGAGCGACGCCCGCCTCTTCTGCCTGCACGGGGAGGACTTCGGGTGGGCGATGCGCACCTGGTTCCCGATGGCGATCCACCTGCTGGAGGGCCTGTTCCTCGGCATGCGCAGCTCCCAGCAGATCATCGGGCAGCGGCAGCAGCTCCTGGCCCTGGGGGCGCTGTCGGCCGGCCTCACCCATGAGCTGAACAACCCCGCCGCAGCCGCGGTGCGCGCCACGTCGGCGTTGCGGGACCGGGTGGCCGGCATGCGCCGCAAGCTGGCCATGCTCGCCCACGACGAGCTTGACCCGCGGCTGCTCGAGCTGCTGGTCGACGTTCAGGAGGAGGCGGTCCAAGCGGTGGCGCGGGCACCCACGCTGACCGCCGTACAGGAGTCCGAGCGTGAGGACCAGATCAGCGACTGGCTGGACGAGCGCGGCGTCCCCGGCGGCTGGGAGCTGGCGCCGATCTTCGTGGCCGCCGGGACGACCCCGCAGTTCCTGGACAAGCTCGCCGACCAAGCTCCCAGCGACATGCTCGAGGGTGCCCTACGGTGGCTGGCCTACACCCTGGAGACCGAGCTCCTTCTCGGCGAGATCACCGACTCGGTCACCCGTATCTCCACCCTGGTCGCGGCCGCCAAGCAGTACTCGAACATGGACCGCGCGCCGCACGAGCGGGTCGACATCCACGCCGGCCTCGACAGCACGCTGGTCATGCTCGCCGGCAAGCTCCAGCAGGTCGAGGTGGTCACCGACTACGACCGGTCCCTGCCGCCGGTGCCCGTTTACGCCGGCGAGCTCAACCAGGTCTGGACCAACCTGATCGACAACGCCGTCCAGGCCATGAACGGCCAGGGCACGCTCAGCGTCCGTACCTCCCTCGACGGCGACCGGGTGCGGGTCGAGATCGGCGACACCGGGCCGGGCGTGCCCCCGGCACTGCGGCAACGCATCTTCGAGCCGTTCTTCACCACCAAGCCGATCGGCCAGGGCACCGGGCTCGGCCTCGACATCTCCTACCGGATCGTGGTCGGGCGGCACGGCGGCGACCTGACCGTCGAGTCGCGGCCCGGCGACACCCGCTTCATCGTCCGGCTCCCCCTGACCGAGCGGAGCCAGCCCTGAGGCCTTGGCCCGTGACGGCGACCACCCGAACCGCGAACGCCAGCGGGAGCCGGGAGCCGGCTCGCACAAGCCGGCCCCAGCCATCGCCCATCACCGCCGTGACCGGTCAGCCCGCGAGGGGCCTGCCGGTCTCCAGCAGCGTCTTCAGGTCGCTGAGGATGTAGCTCCAGCCACCTCCGGCGTTGGGGACCGTGCCGGCGACCTGGGCCGCCGTGCTCGGCGCGCCGTCGACGTCGTGGGTGACGGTCAGCGTCGTGACACCGCTGTCGCCCTCCTCGATCTCCCACGTCAGGCGGGTGAACCCTTCTCCCAGCCAGCGGGCCCGCCACGTCTGGACGAGCCTGCGCGGCGGGTCCGCCTCGAGGACCTCACCGTCGACGACCACGTCCTCGCCGCCCATCGCCTTCATCTCCGCGGTGGCGAGCCCCCGGTACGCGCCGCCGGGGCGCAGCTCGTACTCGACCGGGCTGCCGTAGCCGTACCGCTGCGTCCACTCGGGCGTGGTGATGGCCTCCCAGATCGCCTCGGGCGTGGCCCTGATGTACACCCGGTAGACCTGAACAGTCCCGGTGGTCCCCGTCATGGTGGTCATGCTTCCTCCTCCAGCTCGGTCTTGAGGTCCGTGAGCGCCGACACCTGGCGCTCGGTGTACTTGTCGATCCACCGGTCGTGGATCAGCCGGATCGGCACCGGGTTCAGGAAGTGCAGCTTCTCCCGGCCGGACCGGCGCGTGACGACCAGGCCCGCGTCCTCCAGCACACGCAGGTGCTTCATCACGCCGAAGCGCGTCATCTCCAGCTCAGACTCCAGCTCGGTGAGCGTCCGGCCGTCACGCACGAAGAGCAGGTCGAGGAGGAAACGCCGCGTCCGGTCCGCGAGGGCCTTGAACACGCGGTCGTCGTCGGTCATAGGTCGAAAATAGGTGACCATATGGTCACTCGTCAAGAGCCGGAGGCGTTCACCGTCGTTCGGCGAGGTCCGCGCAGAATGGTGGCGGGCAGCCGCATCCCCGCCACCTCCGACGTACGAAGGGCCTACCTCGATGACGACGATGACCGACGGACCCGCCCACGCCACGGCAGAGACCACCATCGAGGCTCCCGCGGACGCCGTGTGGCAGGTGCTCACCGACTTCCCCCGCTGGCCGGAATGGAGCCCCGGCGTCACGGCCATGCACATCGACGGGCCGGTGGCCGTCGGCACCACGTTCCGCTGGAGGTCCGGGCCGTCGAGGATCACCTCGACCATCACCGACGTCGACCCCGGGAGGTCCATCGCGTGGACCGGCCGCACGCTCGGCATCTCCGCCGTGCACCGCTGGGAGGTGGTCTCCGCCGGAGAGCGGACCGTCGTCCGGACCGAGGAGACCTGGCGCGGCCTCGTGCCGCGGCTGCTGCGAGCTCGCGCCCAGCGGATGCTCGAGACCTCGCTCCAGAGCGGGGTTGTCGCGCTCGGGAGCCAGGTCGTCACCCGACGCGCCGCACCTGGCTGAGGCTGGACGGACGCCCGACCCCAGGACCGGCCCCAGGACCTCAGGTCCTGGGGGGCGGGAAAGCCGCGAGATCCCTGATCCTCGGGTGGGAAAGCCGCGAGATCCCCGATCCTGGGACCCTTCATTCCCGCGACCAGCTCATTTTTGGCGATCTTGCCGACGTCGCCTTCGACGGCCGCCCCAGCGCCGGTCGCAGCAGACAGCCAACCATTTATTTACCGAAAGTTGACAGGCCCGACCGCGTTACGGCTATCAATGATAGTAGCGGATGTCCATTTTGGTTTTGCTGGTGTCTGTGGTGTCGGACGCATCGCCTGTGAGTGATACCCGAACGGGTATCTCCCGGATGCGGGCCGGGTGTTCTAGTGTGCTGGTGTCGTCCATCACGTTTTCCCCTCAGAAGGAGTTGCGATGACCAAACAGGATCTCGAGCTTGACGATGCCCATCTCGTCGTGGCAGAGAAGGGTACTGTGTGCTCGGCGTCGGCATTCAACCCGTACTCGTACGACTTTTACGGCGACGCTGAGGCGATCCTGCAGAACCTGGACGGCTCGGGGCTCGACCTCGCGGAACGTCGGATGTTCATGCTGACCGTGCAGAACGAGACCGACGCCGAGGTCAAGATCTACGAGCGGGTCGACGACAACAACTGGAGCGTGTCGACCTGGCGGGGCGACAACGCCGATGACCTACACCGAAACATTGGCGACATGTTGTTCCGCAACAAGGGTGTGTTCTGCACCGGGGAGCAGGCCAAGGGCGTCTTCGAGAAGATGGAGCTCGCGCTCGCGCCGGATGGGATCGTGCCGGCCCCTCACTCGCCGCGGGCGGCGTTCGGGCACCCGATCCGGGCGTACACCAAGGCTGGGTACGGGCGCGCCTCGGTGACCTGTTTCTGCTGACTCTGCCTTCCGTGTGACTCCATGTTCCGTGTGACTCCATGTTCCGTGTGAGCTCGGCGGCTATGATCCGACATGGCCGCCGAGCTCGTTTGTTCACCGCCCGGACCCGCCGCAGTAGGCGCTATGCGTGTGAGGAGGAAGGGGCATGCGGAGGTTCCGGCTCCTGCTGAGCCAGCCCGGCGTGTCGCGGCTCATGGCCGCTGCGGTGGTGACCCGGGCGTCGACCTCAGTGCTGAGCCTGTCCCTGTTGCTGGCGGCTCACGCGGCAACCGGCTCCTACGCTGTGGCCGGGCTGGTCCTGACCGGTCATGCGACCGCCCTGGCTCTCGCGGCCCCGATCAGCGGCCGCTGGGTCGACCGCCTGCATCCCCGCCCGGTGTTGCTGGCCTGCCTTGGGCTCCACCTGTTTGCCTACGCCGGCGTCCTGACGGCACTGGGCCTTCGGGCCTGGACGGGTGCGCTCGTCGGCTGTGCGGCATTGCTCGGTGCAAGCACGCCGCCTTCAAGTGCTGTCATTCGCGGCACCTGGCCGGCAGTCGTGCCATCCGATCGGCTGCCCACGGCGTACGCCCTGGACTCCGCGATCAACGAGGCGACGTTTGTCAGTGGCCCGCTCCTGGTCAGCGCCGTGGTGACGTTTGCCTCGCCGTACGTCCTTATCGTGCTGGCTGGCTCATGCACCCTGTTGGGCGTCGTGACGTTGGTCTTGACGCCGTCCCTGCGCCACAGCCGCCCCGCTCCGAGGGAAAAAAGCGCCGGTCCCCGACGGTGGCTGGGTCCACTCGCGGAACGCCAGGTGCGTCTCCTCCTGACCATGGCGGCGATGGGTGCGCTGTGCTACGGCGCTATGCAGATCGGTGCCGCGGCAACGGTGGCCCGAATCGGGGCAACCGGCTCGGTGGGCATTGTCGTGGGAGCAATGTCCGCGGGCGCTGTCCTCGGCGGTCTCGGCTACGGTTCCCGGCCGTGGCCTGGCAACCAGCGTTACCAGGTGGCCTTTCTGTATGTGGGCAGCGGCGCTCTGGTCGCCTGCGCCGCCATCGCTCCAGGCGTCACCGCGCTGGCACTTATCTTCGCGGCGGCCGGGTTGGTCGGCGGGCCCCGCGACTGTATCGAGCAGACGCTGCTCGCCGAGGCAAGCCCCCAGCAGTCTCGAACGGAGACCTTCGCCTGGCTCAACACGTTCATGTGGACCGGATACGGCGTCGGCACGGCTGTCGCCGGCCGTCTGGTCACCGAGTCGAACGCGAGCCAGCCATTCCTGATCGGCGCGGTCGCCTGTGCGGTGGCCACACTCGCCGCACTAGCGCTCAGGGCCAGGACCGGCGCGCCAACGCCGACGTCGGCCGATGACCGCCTCCCGGAGACCGCCGAAATCTAAGCCCGTGTGGTGACCACTCGGCGTTGTGGTGACCTCTTGTTGCCTCTGGAGCCCAAGAGGTCACCACTTGGGGTGGCGGAGCCCATGTGGTGGTGTGGCGGGTGCTCGTGGCCGCCGGGGTGATCTGCCGGCACCGGCGTTCGCCGCGGCGAAGGCGCAGTACGACCCACGGCGGGGTGCTCACCCCGGGACAGGCATCTTTCTCACCTGTTGACCGATCCGGGCCTGACGCCGCCGATCCGCCCCGCGAGGGTCCCGCCTTCGGGGTGCAGGTGGTCAGTCACCGAGCTCGGGATGATCTGGTTGTGCCGGCCGGACTGGAGGCCACGGTCCGCGCCGGCTGGCCTCGGTACTCAGCGTGTCCGGGTGGTCCGGGCCGAGCACGCGCTGGCGCCGGTCCCATGTGTCGTCCAGCACCTGCCGGGCGGCGTCGTGCTCGCCGACCGCGGCCAGCACCAGCCCCAGGTGGTGCGCCGAGGCCAGCGCCTCCCGGTGATCCGCGCCCAGCACCCGCCGCCGCCGGCCGGCCGTCTCCCGCAACACATCACGCGCCGCGTCGTGATCACCCACCGCCGCCAGCACCAGCCCCAGGTGGTGCGCCGAGGCCAGCGCCTCCGGGTGATCCGCGCCGAACACCCGTCGCCGCCGGCCGGCCGTCTCCCACAGCACGTTGCGCGCCGCGTCGTGATCGCCCACCACAGCCAGCGTCAGCCCCAGGTGGTGCGCCGAGGCCAGTGTCTGTGGGTGATCCGCGCCCAGCACCCGCCGTCGCCGGGTCAGGGCCTCCTCGAGCAGGTGCCGGGATTGCTGGTGATAGCCAAGGACGCGGAGGAGCTCGCCGAGATCGGTCGCTGACTCCAGGGTCTCGGCGGCATCAGGGCCGAGGGTCCGGCGCCGGCGGGCCAGCGTGTCCAGCAGCAGTTGCTGCGCGCTCTCGGTCTCCCTGAGCGCCGCCAGGGCGCCAGCCAGGTGCCCGGCCATCTGCAGCGCCTGCGGATGATCCGGCCCGGTGAGCTGCCGCTGCCGGTCGAGAGCGTCCGCGAGCACCTCCCGGGCGTCCTCGGGGCAGCCGAGCGCGGCCAACCCGGCGCCGCGGTGCATCGCCCACCGCAGCGTCTGCGGATGGTCCGGGCCGTGCGCCCGGTGCCGGCGCTGGTAGGTTGCCTCGGCTAGGTCGTAGCTCGCCTGCGGCTGGCCGGCCAGCCGCAGGTAGCGGCAGACGTGGTCGAGCAACCGCAAGAACGTCGCGGCTTCGGGGACGCCGGGGGTGATCGCCAGGGCGGCGGCCGCGGCGTCCACGTGCGAGGCGAGCGCGGCATACCGCAGCCAGCTCCGCGGCCAGCCGGGCTCACCCGGGTCGGCCGTACCGAGTAGGCGCAGCGCCCGGCCGAGCGCCAGCGCCCGCCGCTCCCCGGACAGGCTGGCGGCGATGACGGCGTGTACCCGGCTGTGGAGCTGGATGCTGGTGCCGTCCAGAGTGGCCAGCCCCAGCCCGGTGATGCTGGAGACAATCTCGCTGGTGGTCTCCGGGTCGCTGACGACCAGGCCGGGCACCGGCGCAGCGTCAGGTGCGGCCGGTGCGGCGGCGGTGAGGGGTACCGGCTCGGGGGCCAGCAGGGCTAGCTGGTCGAGCAGGTCGGTCGCGGCGGGGTCCAGCGCGGCGAGCTGGTCCAGCGTGACCACCACCGTGGCGGCCAGGCTGGCCGGCCCGTCGTCGGCCACCGCGCCGTGCCCGACCAGCCGCGGCAGGTACTCCTCAACCGCCATGCCGGTCTGGGCGAGGAATGCCGCCGCCTGCGCCACCGCCAGCGGCAGGTCGTCGAGGATCTCGGCGATCCGGGCCGCGGCCGGCTGGGCCAGCCACGGGCACCGGCGGCGGAGCAGGCCCATCGACTCGGCCCGGTTGAACCGCCCGACCGGTATCCGCTGGCCGGGCTGGCCGACCCTGGCATGCCGCGTGGTCACGATCAGCCGGCCGGACTCCGGCGGGCGCAGCCGGTCGAACTGCTCGGGGCCGGCCACGTCGTCGAGCACCAGCAGCCAGTCCGCCCGGCCGGCCAGCTCGGCGAACAGCGCCGGCAGGGCGGTCTGGCTGCCACCGGCGGTCGGTACGTCGAGCAGCACAGCCAGCTCCAGCAGGCCCGCCGCCCCGGTGGCGTGTGAGCTGGCATCCACCCACCACACCAGCTCGAACCGGTCGGCGTACCGCCAGGCGTACTCGATGGCTAAGTCGCTCTTGCCCAGGCCGCCCTCGCTCAGCTCGGCGGCCAGCACCACCGCGGCCGGCCGGGCCGCCGACAGCCGGGCGTGTAGCTGGTCCAGCAGGCTCTCCCTGCCGACAAAGAAGGGGTTGCGGTTCGTCACGTTCCACACCCGGGGCAGCCGGCCCGGGTAGCTGCTCCCCGCGGCGCCCGGGTAGGGCAGCGGCCTGGTCGGACGGCTCGGCCCGGCCACCGCTTCGAGCAGCCGTGCCCGCGCCGCCGGCTCGCTCAGGCCGACCAGCTCCGCCCGGATCAACGTCCGGTACAGCCGTGGGATCGCCTCGTCCGGGCAGGATCGGACCACGATCGGGACCAGCCAGCCGGGCTGGGCCTGCGCCGCGGCGAAGGACACCCGGTGCTCGAGCTGGGCCCACGTCCTGATGAAGTACTCCGGCGTCCACACCGCCAGCACCCGGTCTGCCCGATCCAGCGCCCGCTGCGTCGCGTCGATTACATCTATGCCGGCCGCCCAGTTCCACACGTCGAGTTCTACGGTGTAACCGGCGTCCTCCAGCTGTTGCGCGATCCAGGTCGCCCAGTCCTCATCGGTGCCGGCATGCGAGACGTAGAAGTCCACCGGCCTACCCGACGCGGACTCCCCAATCACCCCCCTACATTGCCACAGCCGGCCGGCGGCTACGAGCATGAACACGCGGTCTGCCGCCGAAGGCGTTTGCCGAACCCACCCGGTCTCGCCATATCGGTGGATGACGGTCGGCCGGGCGCAGGGTAGGCTACGATCGGGCCACCACGGAGGGTAACCGGATGGGTGACGAAGATCTCGACATAGACTCCAGCCTTATCGATCTGAGCGAGATCGATCTTATGCGTCTCACCACGCTCCGGGATTCGGCCTTGACACAGGCGCTTCGGCGGATCCTGCAGACTGCGGACAATCCGGATGAAATGACCTCTGCCTTCCAGCAGAGCATATGAGTGGAGACGCGCCGATGCCCCGCGCGCACGTTCGCCCACAATGGCAGGTGACCGACGATGCTGCCGCCGGGCACACCTCCGCGGAAAGCGGTAGCTGGCAGCCGGCACCGATTCGGCAGTTCGTCCTGAAAGTTTACAGCCGCTGCAACCTGGCCTGCGACTACTGCTACGTGTACCGCATGGCGGACCAGAGCTGGCAGGACCGCCCGCTGGCGATGAGCCGGGATGTGGTCCAGCTCGCCGCGGACCGCATTGCCGAGCACGCGCACACACACCGGCTACCGCGGGTCGGGGTCGTGTTACACGGCGGTGAACCGCTGCTCGCCGGCCCGGCATTCTTCGCCGAGACCGCCCGGACACTGCGCCAGCGGATACCGGCAGCCACCGCCGTGAGACTGACCGTACAGTCGAACGGGACTCTGATTACCGAGCCGCTGCTGAATGTGCTGGCCGAGCACGGGATCCGGGTCGCCGTCAGCCTGGACGGCGGGCAGGCCGCACAGGACCGGCATCGCCGGTACCCGAACGGCCGGGGCAGCCATGCCGATGTCGCCCGCGGCCTGGAGCTGCTGCGGTCGGACCCGTACCGGCATCTGTTCGCCGGCCTGCTCTGCACGGTCGACCTCGCCCACGATCCGGTCACCACGTACCGGGACCTGCTGCGGTTCGCCCCGCCGCGGATGGACTTCCTGCTGCCGCTGGGCAACTGGACGGCACCGCCCCCGGGCCGTAGCGGTGACCCCACCGGCACCCCATACGCCGATTGGCTGGGTGCGGTGTTCGACCAGTGGTACTCCGCACCAGAGCAGGAGACCGAGCTACGGCTGTTCCGCGAGATCATCCATCTGCTGCTCGGCGGTGTCAGCCATCTGGAGGGTCTCGGGCTGGCCGCCGCCAGCATCGCGGTGCTCGAAACGGATGGGTCCCTGGAACAGGTGGACGCGCTGAAGTCGACATTTTCCGGCGCCGCCGCCACCGGCCTCCACCTGGCCACCCACGCCATTGACCAGCTACTTCGCCATCCCGCTTTTCTGGACCGGCAGAGTGGCATTGCCGGACTCGCGGAAGAATGCCGGCAGTGCGCGGTCCTGGAGGTCTGCGGTGGCGGTTTCTACCCGCACCGCTACCGGGCCGGCGCCGGGTTCCGCAACAGGTCTGTCTACTGCCCGGATATGCTCGCGCTCATCCAGCGTATCCGGGCACAGGTAGCCCAGGATATTGGCCGGCTGGCCCGGATGGCGAGCTGATGCTCAGCACGCACCGCCTGCCGGGCAGCCAGTTCGATACGCTAGCCAGCGGCGCTGGAAGCCTTACCGGTGAGCTAGCGGCCGGTCGGTTGAGCAAATGTGTGCTGCAGGTTCTGGCAATACTCCGGGAGCTGCCGGAAAGAAATGTGGAGCCGGCGGTGGCCGACCACTTCGCCGCCAGCTTCCGGGCGCTGGCCGGGGTCAGGCAGCGGTCCCGGGCCGCTGCCGGCGCGGTGCTGGGCTACCCACACGTCAACGCCTGGTCCACGCACACGCTGCGCCGGCTGCGCACCGGCGTGGGGGACCCGCGGACGCTGGCCGACGACCTTGGTCACCTCGGCGCGATCACCGCGGCGGTTGCGTTGGCCGCCGGGGAAGGCTTCGACCTGACGCTGCGGGTACGGCTGGACGGCACTGTGATGATCCCGACATTCGGGCTGGCCCGGCTCGGCGTGCCGCCGGGGTGGTACCAGGCCCGGGCCGAGCCTGCCGGGCCCGGGTTCCGGGTAGATCTCGGCACCACCGTGGTCGAGGTGCCGGTGCGCAGCGCGACCACCGGCCCACACTGGTGGCCGGCCCGCCGGCTGGACAGCGAGCTGGACGGCCACCGGATCGCGGTCCGCCTCGACGACGTCGACCCATACCGGGACTGCAACCACATCGGCGCGGCACGCCGGGTACCCGACGCCGAGATGGGCGGCTGGCAGGCCGGGCTCGACCAGGCCTGGGCGATCCTGGTGCGCCGGCACAGGCCGCGCGCGGCGGCGCTGTCCGCCGGGGTCGCGGCGCTGGTCCCGCTCGAGCCGGTGGACGGGGTGGACGGGCGGAGCGCCTCGACCAGCGACGCCTGCGGCACGGTCGCGCTGACCAAGCCGGCGGACGGCCGGACGCTCGCCGTCACGCTGGTACACGAGTTCCAGCACTCCAAGCTGTCCGCGTTGCTCGACCTGGTGCGGCTGTACCGGGACGGCGGCGACGGCGCCTGCTACGCCCCCTGGCGCCAGGATCCGCGGCCGGTCACCGGCCTGCTGCAGGGCGCCTATGCCTACCTCGGGCTGGTCGACTACTGGCAGGACCAGCGGCTGGCCGAGGTCGGAGCGCACAGCCGGGTAGCGCATTTCGAGTTCACCCGGTGGCGGCACGCGGTGCGGCGGGTACTGCAGACCGTGGCCGCGTCCGGGCTGCTCACCGCCGCTGGAGAACGTTTCCTCGGCGGGATGCGCCAACGGCTGGCCGAGCTGCGGGCGCATCCCGCACCCATCGAGTCCGAGCGGCTGGCCCGGGACGCGCTTGCAGACCACTGGGTCCGGTGGCGGCTGCACAACCTGCAGCCGGACGAGGAACACCTCGCGGCGTGCGCCGCCGCCTGGCTGGCCGGCGCGCCGTGCCCGCCTGGCCGCCCTGGGCCAGCCACCGTGCGCACCGACCCGCGCCGGTGGGCGGCTGCCAACGCCCGGCTTGAGCTGACCTACCGGCGGCTGCGCGACCCGGGCCGCTTCGAGGCGCTGTGCACGGACCAGGCATGGCTGACGGTTGGCGTGCCCGGCGCCAGGCCGGCGGACGCGGCGTACGCGCTGGCCGACTACCCGACGGCGGCCGGGCTCTACCTCGGTGTACTCGCCGATGCTCCCGACGACACCTCCGACCGGGCCGACGCCTGGGCCGGCCTGGTGCTCGCGCACCGCAGGCTGCGCAGGTCAACCCGGCGCTTCCTCGTCGCGTACCCGGAGAGCCTGCACGCGTTGCACCGACGCATCGCCGCGGCAGCCGGCCAGCCACCGGACGCAGAGGCGTTGGCCGGCTGGCTGGACGGCGTACCGCACCCGGGCGTCAGCCGCCAACCCATCGCCGCCATCTGAGCCGCGCGGAGCCAGCCGAGCCCCGCGGCGCAGGGTAGCTCAGACGGCGCAGGGTAGCTCAGACCTCGGGCGGCTCGAAGTCGATCGTCAGCCGCTCGCCGCGCAACGCATCCTGCACGTCCGGGTGCTTCTCGCCGAGCGCGGCCAGGTACCGCTCACCGGTCTCCCGGGCCAGCGCGTCGGCCTCGGCATGCAGGCCCAGCGCCTGTAGGTCCAGCGCCAGGTTGGCGGCGCAGGCCAGCGTGTGCGGATGGTCCTGGCCCAGCACCGCCCGGAGCTGGCGCAGCGCCTTCTCCCCGAGGTCTCGGGCGGCCTGGGGGTCGCCCCGCTCGGCCGTCGTGGTGGCCAGGTTGGTCAGGCAGGTGAGTGTGTAGTGGCGGTTCGGGCCGATCGTCCGGGTCAGCCCGTCCAGGGCCTGCTCCAGCAGCGACTGGGCCAGGTCGAGGTGACCGCGCAGCCGCTCGACGATCGCCAGGTTCAGCGCGCAGCCGAAGGTGAACGGGTGCTCCTTACCCCAGACGTCCCCGTAGCGCTGCACCGTCTTCTCGATCCGCCCGACGGCCTCGTCGAACTCCCCGGCCAGCCGCTGCGCGTTGCCCAGGCTGATGGCGGCACCCAGCGACTCAGGGTGGGAGTCGCCGAGCACGTCCGCGTGGCTGCGGTACACCTGCTGGGCGAGTTCGAGCGAGTCCTGGAAGGCACCGACCTTGCGGAGCGCGACTGAGTAGTCCTTAGCCTGCAGCAGCACCCATGGGTGTTTCTCCGGCAGCGCCCGCTGGCCGGTGACGTCCAGGAACATCTGCCGGGCCTGCTCAGCGGTGCGTACCGCCGAGCCGTACTCGCCGGCCAGCCGCATGTCCCGGGCGATGGCGGCCAGCGAGGTGAGCACCCACGGGTTGTCGTCGCGGCCGTACAGGTCGCGCCGGTCCTGGTAGTTCTGCTCGTCGATCGCCCGGGCCCGGCGGTAGTCGCCGGTGAGGCAGCAGTCGATCGCGAGGTTGTGCGTCACCATGTACGTGTTGGGGTGATCCGGACCCAGCACCCGGCGGTGCCGTTCTAGCAGCTCCTCGTCCAGCAACAAAGCACCCGCGAAGTCACCGCGCGACCGCAGGTCCGCACCGTAGCCGTTGGTGGTGTGCAGGGTGTACTCGTCGTCCGGACCGAGCACCTCCTGTGCCCGGTCCAGGATGCCCTGCCGGATCTCGGCCGCCTCGCCGTACCGGCCGAGCGCCCACAGCACCATCGCCCGCTGGCCGAGCATGATGAGGACGTCACGGTCGACCTCGCCGATGTCGCCGCGCCGCTTCGATGCCCGGTCAATTTGGGTCAGGCAGGTGGTGTAGTCACCGACGAAATACAAGTAATCGATAACTTTCTGCACCAGCCGGCGCGCCTCGGCGTCCTGGCTCTCGGCAACCTCCGACGGCTCCAGGTGGGCCAGCAGCTCGTGGTACTTTGGCCAGTTTTCTGGCTCCTCCGGATCGCCGGGGTCAGCCGCGGCCAGGAGCAGGTGCACCTCGTGCCGGACGATTTCCTTCTCATCCTCGGCTAGCTCATCGCGCAACAGTTTCTGGATGAGCCGGTGGACCTGAATGGTCTTCCGGTTGTTGTCGATCCGGGCCAACGCGTAGCGGCCCAGCTCGCGCATCGCGCGGCTGACGATGATGGGGTCGCCGAGCGCCTCCCGCAGCGGCGAGTCCAGCACGTACCGGCCCCGCTGCAGCAGATCCCGCGGGATCGGCTCCGGGCCGAAGAACGCACACCGGCGCAGCAGCTCCAGCGCAAACGGCATCTGGTCACGCAGCCTGGCCATGGCCAGGCTCCACGCCGCGGCGACCGGGACCGGGTAGTCCGACGGCCGGTTCTCGGCCAGCAGCTTGCGCGCCTCGCTGCCGAGCAGGTCCAAGTACTCAGCGACCGACATCCCGGTCTCGGCCTGCAGCGCGCCGGCCTGCTCCAGGGCCAGCGGCAGGTCGCCCAACTCCTCGGCGAGCCGGTTGGAGTCGTCGTCCACGCTGCCCGGAACCCGCCGGTGCAGGAACTCCAGGCTCTCTGCTCGGGTGAAGACGTCCACCTCGACGGTGTCCACGATGCTCTGCCAGCGGTGGTTGCGCGAGGTCACCAGCACGTCGCCGGAGCCGCTCGGCAGCAGCTCCCGGATGGCCTCCGGCTGGTCCGCATTGTCGAAGATCAGCAACCAGCGCTTGTGTGGCTCGCCCCGGCGCAGGCTGTCCAGCACCGCGCGGACCGCGTCCTCCACCCGCTCCGGGGCGATCCCGGTCAGGCCGAGCCGCGGCGCCAGCGCCGCCAGCGAGGAACGGACCAGCGCGGACTGGTCGGCCGGCACCCACCAGATGACGTCATAGTCAGTGGCGTACCGGTATGCGTACTCGATCGCGAGCTGGGTCTTGCCTACCCCGCCAAGCCCCTGCAGGGCATGCGGAAGGACCGCGGTGACCTCACCGGTCATGCGTCGCCGAAGGTCTTGGAGCAGAGACTCGCGGCCCGTAAAGTTCTTGTTCCGCTGCGGGACGCTTCCCCAGACGGCGGGCACGCCTCGCGTGTCCACAGTGCCAGTTCCAGACACCCAAAGCCCCCCTGCTGGACCCGGAACCCGTTGTTGGACGGGTAGGTTCCTAGGAGCCTACAGGCTGTCCGTCACCGAGGCCCCCTTGGCCGAGTCGCTGCGGGTCCGCACCGCTAACCGTACACCCACCCGCTTGATGTCGGTCGGGCGTTGATGTTGATGTTGATACGGTGCTTCACCGCCGACGGCGGCGACGGGTACGACGAACCGGGCAGGGAGTCTCCCAGCGGTGAGCACAAGGCGCCACCCATCGGCAGGCACGCACCCCGCCGCCCGGCAACTCGTTCTAGCCTGCGTGGCCAGGACGAAAATACCGACCCAGCACAGCCGTCCGGACGACATGCTGATCGGTTGCCGTCTATCATGGCACCGGTGGGCAGATGCGTTCCGCGCAGACGTCACCGAAGGGCATGGACCCGCCCATCCGCCCCAGACGAGGAGAGTAGACACCGAATTGAACGTGCGGCCGCGGCGGCCGACGTGACTGACGCGGTACGCGAGCCATATATCGGGCTCCGACCTTACGAAACCGGGGACCGGGACCAGTTCTTCGGTCGTACGTCAGAGTCGCGGGCCGTGTTCGAACGGTGGACGGCGCAGCCGTTGACTGTGCTGTACGGACCTCCTGGGATGGGAAAGACATCGCTGCTGCAGGCCGCGGTCATCCCGCGGGCGCAGGCCGCTGCCGGGCCAGGCCAGCTCGTGTTGCTGGCTGGCCGGATCACCCCGGTCGCCGGGCCGCGCACCCCCACCGAGCACACGGCCAGCGAACACACGGCGGCGCCATACCAGTTGGACCAGCCGGCGTGGTACCCGTTGGCCGCCAACCCGTTGACCGTGGGCGTGCTCAACTCCTGGTCCGCTGGCTCGGCTGGCGGGGCAACGGTCGATCCGCCCCCCTCGATCCCGGAGTTCCTGCGCCGGCTGCGGCCGGTCGACACCGCGGACGCACCACCCATGCTGGTCGTCATCGACCAGTTCGAGCAGGTCTTCGCGGCCGAGTACGACGAGCCGCACCGGCAGGATCTCTTGGACCAGCTGCTGGCGGCGGTCCACCAGATGCCGGGGTTGCGGCTGCTGCTCGCGGTCCGCGAGGACGCCGTACCGCGACTGGAGCCGCTGCTGGCCGCGGTCGCTGATGCCGGCCGGTATCGGCTGGGTCCGCTCAGCCCGGATGCCGCCCTGGATGCGGTGGCCGGCCCGGTGCGCGGCGGCGACCGGTCGTACGCGCCCGGCGTGGCCGAGGAGGTGGTCCGCAACTTGCGGACCAGCCGGATCGTCGACGTGCTCGGCGAAAGCCGCGAGGTGGTGGCCGAGACGGTGGAGCCGGCCCAGCTACAGGCCGCCTGCTCGGCGATATGGCGGGCGCTGCCCGCCGGGATCGAGATGGTGACCAAAGAGCTGCTGTACAGCCCGGGCGACCTGGACGGCGCGCTGGTGCGCTTCTGCGAGCGGGCGGTGCAGCGCGTGGCGGTGGCGCAGGAGGTGCCGGAGCGCGACGTGTGGAGCTGGCTGGCCCGCACGTTCATCACCGACCTGGGCGGGCGGGGCACCGCCTACGAGGGCGTCGCCGGAGTCGGCGGCGTGCCAAAGGAGATCGCCAGCCAGCTCCTCGACTGCTACCTGCTCACCGCGGAGAGCCGGCTGGGCTCGCGCTGGTACCAGTTGACGAACGATCGGCTGGTCGCAGCGGTTCGGGAGGCCGCCGACCGGTGGGCGGCCGAGACGCTAGCCGGGGGCAGCAGCCCGACGGACATCCTGGTCGCTGCCGAGGGCGCGTTGGCCGAGGGCAACTTCGCGCTGGCCACCCAGTGCGCCGCCGAAGCGGTCCGGACCAGCGGCGGCGACCTGCACACCAGGGCGACGGCGCTGTCCTGCCTGGGCCGGGTCGCCACCGAGGTCGGGCACAACCAGGAGGCCGAGTCGCACTACCGGGCGGCGGCCTCACTGTTCGAGCTCGTCCAGGACTCGGCCGGGGCGGGCCGGTCGCTGGCCGGCATCGGGCGGATCCTGTTGCGCCAGCGCCGGTACGCCGAGGCCCTCGCCGAGCTGTATGGAGCCGAGGTCCGGTTGCCGAGCGACCTAGCCATCCAGATCGATCTGGCCCGCGCACTGCGGGACTCCGGCCAGCTCCTGGCGGCCACGGCCGTGCTGGGCGCGACGCTGACTATCGCCCCCGGCGCGGTCGACGCGCTGGTCGCCCGGGGCCTGATCCGGATCGAGACCGGCGAGTTCTCCTCGGCACTGGAGGATCTGGACAACGCCATCCGGATCCGGCCGTCCATCGACCAGAAGGCGGAGATCCGGTCCGCCCGCGCGCTCGCCCGCGCCCGGCTCGGCCGGCCGGCCTGACCGCATGACCAGGCACCGGACCGGTCCACTGCCACCAAGCCAGCGGCGGGCAGGTGGCATCGCGCCCGCGGCGTCACGCCGTCGCCGTGCTCCACGGCGTCAGAACTAGCCACTGGCTGTCCAGGCCGTCAAGTAGGCTGCCGGGCATGCGGACACGCGATACCTCGGACACCCGCGCCAAGATCCTCGACATCGCTCGTGACCTGTTCGTGTCACAGGGCTACGTCGGCACATCAATCGCCGACATCGCTAGTCGGCTCGGCGCGACCAAGGGCGCTCTCTATTATCACTTCGCCTCGAAGGAGGCCGTTCTCGACGCGCTGGTGGCCGAGCCGGCGGCGGAGCTGGCACGGATCGCCGAACGGGCGACACGCGAGCCGGGTGTCCGGCCCGCCGAGCTGCTCGGCGCGCTGATCGACCTACAGGCCCGCCACCCGGCCGCGTACCTGGCGGTCTGCTCCGGGGACACGTCGAACCTGCAGGAGTACTCGCAGCGGCACCGCATCGGGGAGCGTATCGAGCAGATCACCCGGGCGCTGGCCGGGCCGTCGCCGGGGCTGGCCCGGCTGATCCGGGCCCGGGTGGCGATGGCCGTCATCAAGGACGGTACGACCATGGCCCGGGAGCTGGGCAACGGGCGGCTCACCGAGGACGTCCGGGCCGAGATCTTGGACGCCGCGCTCGGCGCCCTGGGTGCGCTCGGTGACACCGCCTCGGCGCCGGTGGTCGGAGCGCACCAGGCCACCAGCACGTCGGCGTAGCGGCTCCACGTCACTGGCCAGGACGCCGTTAGCCAAGGCTATGACGCCACCGGCACGTCAAGTCGTATCCCGGGGCCTCCGGCGGCACCGCCGTGGTCATCTCACCATTTCACGACGACAATGATGAGCAGCACGAGAATGACAACGCTCATCACCCGTATGGCGTTAGGCGCCACCTCGGGCCGGTCGAACCACCGGATCTTTCTGCCCGGCTGCCCGTCCAGCGGATCTGGTTGGGTTTCCTTCGCGGACGGCCGTACGAGAAGCGGGAAGCGTTCCCGGAGCCGTCGCAGGCCGACGGCCGGCAGGATCCGATCGTAAACCTGTTGGTGGACGGCGTAGTCGACAAACGCGTCCACGATGGCCGCGGGTGTCTCCTCGGACTCAAGGGCCTCAACCACCACCGCGACGACCTGGGGATCAGCGAACGCACCGGGACCGTAGCCGAACCAGACCAGATCGTACATTGCCCTCCGGAAGTCGAACGGGGACAGTGCGAGAGAAGGCGGGAGCGCGAGAAGCTCCCTGTACCAGAAGCCGTGTCCGAGCAGCCTCTCGCGGACCCGTGGCCGAGTCTCCTCCTCGGCAACCCGGCGGCGGTAGATCTCGGCGAGGACCGTGGCCGGCGCAACAGGCTGGCCGACGCCGAGCAGGTCAACCAGCTCGAGGTCGGACACATCTTTCAGCATGCGTCCGGTCAGCGGGGCCAGCGGCACAGGGGTCGAAGCTACAGGAGTCGAAGCCACAGGAGTCGAAGCCACGGGGGTCAAAGCCACGGGGGTCAAAGCCACGGTGTCCACCTGGGGGGACGACGGACGCGCGGTGGTCGACAGGTTCGGGAGGTCCGGTTCCGGAACCAGCGGCGTTCGCGGGCCTGTGCCCCACCCTGCGCTGGACGGGTTCGAGCCCAGGATCGGCTTGGCGGGCACCTCGACCGGGCCGCCGACGATCTCGATCAGACGGGCGACCCGCGCGGCGGGAACGTCTGGCCGAAGCAGATCGTGCTGGCGCAGCAATGCCGCCACCGCCGGTCCTCCACCATCGTGGACGTAGGTTGAGACAAGAAGCTCAGCAGCCCGGCGGCAGCCGTCCGGCGGCTCCGGCGGCTCCGGCAGGTAGACAACCTGGCGGTTGACCGAGAAGTGCCGGTCCCTAGCGAGCCCGCGAGGCACGAACACAACCCGTGGGACCTTTCGCACTCCGCCGTCATGCCGCGCCTCGAAGGTCGAGAAGGTCCATGGGGCGGCGTCCGGAGCAGCGAGGAGGTCCCGCACGATCGCCAGCAGTCCCCATAGCAACGCGGCGCGGTCGGCGAGATCGGTCGGGTCGGAGACGATCGACAGCGGGTCCCCGCTGCTGCGAAGCTGTGCCTCTACCAGCGTGGTGAGGTCGTCGTAGTGGTGCGCCGCCCGGTTGTCCAGCTTGATGTTGATCTCTTGAACGGGAGCGAAGCGGCTGGCTGGCAAGGGCCGCATCTCGGGAGCGTTCCACTCCGGCCCGTCCCAGCCCGGCCAGTCGTGGGTGACCAGCGCGCGTGGCGCCGCCAGGGTCGACGGGGCGCCGATCAACACGTGGCACCGGTCATGTCGGTTGTCGTCGGACGCGCCCCGAACTCGGCGGAGCAGGATCCCGTTCAGCTCATCCTGCCAGTGCCACATGCTCACGGCGGGCCGCTCAGGGTGGTCGACCCGAACGTGTCCCCGGAGATAGTTGGCGAAGTCGGAGGCCGCCGCGCCCAGCGAGCTGCCGAGCATCGTGAAGTCGAAGGACTCCTGGTGCGCGAACACCATCCGGTCGATCCACTCCTGCCCGCGCTGCGGCTCCGTCATAGGACACCCACCGCCGCCGACTCCGAACCGGGGATGACCCCGGTCATCGCCAGCAGGGCGACCAGCGGATCCAGCACCCGCCACGGCCGTACACCGCGCGGATACCTGTCACCGTCCGGTTCGCCGCCGGTCGCCGAGGCGAAATGCAGCGTGCATCTACGACACTCGTGAAACGGTCGCAGCCAGGCATGCGCGTTGTGTTCGTACAGCAGCGCATAGACGTCTCTGCTCTCCTCCCGGAGCCGTCGGCTGTCGATCCGTCCACCATTGCCGGGCCGCCGCATCCAGAAGTCGACCGGCGACTGGAAGCGTAGCCGGTCCGCCTTGTTGAGGACGACGGCCGCGGGCACATCGAGGTATTGAGCACCCGCCCCCAGCCTGCTCAGCACGACGTCGAACGCGGGGTCCCTCGACCGGACGGCCTCTCGCGGTGCGCTCCGGTCGCCGAGACCGCGCTGTTGAAGCGCGGTTCCCGGGTCGACGACGAAGATCAGCGCGCCCACCCCGGCCAGGAACCGGCTAGGCTGACCGGTCTTGACCAGGTTGCCGCCAGCGACGTCGAAGAACGCGACCGGCCTGGTACCGGCTGCCGAGGTGATCAGCAGGGCATCCGCGTAGCTGGTGACGTCCTCCCCCGTGCCGGGTATCTTCTCGCCCCGGAGGATCAGTGGTTCGACTCGGTCCCGCAGGTAGTCCTCATGCTGACCGATGTCGACCGGGTCGACCTTCAGCCCATACGGCTGCAGGCCGCCACGCTGGATCTGGGCAATCATCGCGGCCAGCAGGTGGGACTTGCCGGACTCCGTCTCTCCGACCAGGCCGACCACCAGCGGCTCAGCATAAGAAGCGTAGCTGACTGGCAGGAAATGCGCGGGCGTGTCCCGAGACGGGTTCGGGCAGCGCAGCTCGGCGGTTCGCAGGATGTCGCGCCGTTTCAGCTCATCAATCCCCAGCGGCATCGCGAGAGGCTGCCGCCCACCCCTTTCCTCGTAGTGGTAGAGCACGTCCCCGCTCGGCCAGTCGAAGGTGTCCAGGCAGATCGGGCAACGCACGCTTCGCACGGCGAGGCCCTCCAGCATCGTCGCGGCGGAGCTCGTCATCGCGACCCACCAAACAGGAGTGCCATGGCCACTGCGACGCCGGTGGCGACAACCAGTACCGCCGCGACCAACAGTGCGATCTGCCCCCTGGCCATCCTGTGTCGAGGGAGCTCGGGCGCTGGCAGGAGGGCCACCGTCGGCGTCGGCGGCCATTTCTCGGTGAGGACCCGGTCGAAGACCTGCCGGCCTTCGGCGAAAGCCTGCTGGACTCCGTCCGCGGCGGGTGGGAGATAGGTATGAGCGTCGAGCCTGCGCAGGAGGTCAGCGGCGGACGGCCGTTGGGCGCCGTCCGCGGCGAAGACGTCCCGCAGGAGGTTCTGCAATGCCGGTCCCCGGCCAGCGAGATCTGGGAGGGGGTCCGCGCGCCCGCTGACGGCATGTAGGACAACCATGCCGGCCGCCCAGATGTCATCCGCGGCCTCGGCCACTCCGGTGCCGGCCCGTTGGTTGGGCGAGGCCCAGGCCGACTCCCGCCGCGCCACTCGCGGATCGCCGACCACAGCAGCATAGGAGAAGTCGCTGATCTGCACTGCCTTCCCATCCCAGCGGACCGCGGTCGAGGTCAGGCCAGCATGCACGATGTCCGCCTCGGCCAGGAGGAGCAGGCTGCGAAACAGGCTAACTTCGAACTGACGCTGTTCGGCGAGGCCGAGCCGCCCAGCTACCTCGGCGACCGCAACGCCCCGGTACGGCGAGAGCAGCAGAAATGGCTCGGCCCGGTCCAGGTCGTACCCGATCAGCCGAACCACCTCGGTGGGGAAGGCGTCCCGAAACCTGCCGGCCAGCCGAACCCCGGCCCTGACCTCGTTCTCCAGCGGATCGCAGCTCGCCGGCACCCTGGTCGCGAGCTCGGCGGGCACCCACCGCTGCACGACCGTCCGGCCCCCGTCCGAGGTTACCGTCCGGCTCCGGACGGCCGTCCCAGCGGAGTCACTGGACGGGCCGTAGTGGACCGTCCAGCTTTGACGCCGCCCGTGTGGGTCGACGAAGTCAAGCTCCGACCCGGCCTTCTTTGTCGCATCCTTGGTCACGTCCATGTGGTGATCCCTGGCGCCGGCTCCGCTGTGCTCATCGCAGGTCCGCGTTCATCGCAGGTAGTCCTCGTTCGCGCTGGCGGGCCAGGCCGACTCGACCGCGTCCGTACGCAGCGGCACCAGTCGCAGCGCGCCGCCGAGGTTGCCGGACTCCGTCCACAACACCTCTGCCAGGTCCCCCGCCGCGCCAGGTCCGTGCGATGTCTCATCGGTAAACACCACCTGCGCGGCCTGCGGGGCGAAGCGGAGCAGCATGGTCAGCCCGGCCGCCGGCCGCAGCAGCCCAATGTCATCCGCGTCGCAGAGCTGAACCATCAGCCCCGCCGGACTCGGGTTCCGCAGGATGCGCTCCAGCTCCGGCGAGGACTGCCAAACTGTCTCGGTCAAGGCGGCTCGATGGGCCGACCTCCGGGCGAACGGCGGGCGCTCCGCCGCGCCGCGCAGCTCCAGATGCCGCCGGTAGTCCGCGAGCAGGTCGTCCAACCGGCCTACCAGGCCATCACCGAGGTTGGCGCGGCCGATCCGGAGCGAGTCCCAGCACGGGGCGAGCGCCAGCAACGTCGCATCCTCGATGTCGGCGGTCACCACCCGGTCGAGCTCGGTACGCAGGCTCGAACCGGTACGCGATCCGACGTCGACGCCAAACTCCAGATCGGCACGATCGGTGAGAGCGGCCGCGGCCTCCGCGAGAACCTGCGCGACGTCCCTCGTCGCGTCCGAGCTGCGTCGGCGCACGTCGGACAGGGCCCACTCGGCCCAGGCCACCTCGGTCAGTGCGTCGTTCAGCGCGATCGCCGCGGCAGCGGCGGGTAGCAGCGCCAGCGCCGCCAGCCAGTCGTCGACAGCGCGCGACCACCAGTAGCGCAGGACAAACACGAGGGCGCTCACTGCCGCGACCAGGAGAGCTACCCGGCCCAGCAACGGCACCGGCACCATGGCGCCGGCCCAGCCTCCGGCCGCGGCTCCGGTCAGCCCGAGCAGCAGGTGGAGCAACGTGGCTACCGGGCCCGAGCCAACGTGACTGCCGTGGTCGGCCGCGACCGGTCGGCGCAGCATGGCCAGCCCGACTCCGGCCGTCCAGCCGAGGCCGAGCAACGGCCCGGCCGGCCAGCCAGCCAGGCCGGCGAGGAAGCAACAGCCGAGGACCGCACCCACGACCCACGGCTCGAACGTCCGCCATGAGAACGGCGGGGGCGCTGCAAGCCGATCGATGGTGGAGTCGGGGCAGATCTCGGCGAGCTCATGCACCCGCGCGCCGCTGCCCGCCGGTGCGGCCCGTTCGGCGACGTCCCGCAGCCCGTACCGCACGGCCCACAGTGATCGTCCACCGCCGATCGCCGCCACGACCCGGTCCCTGATCCGGCTGGTGAGCGCCGGACCGTCCGTGTCGGGCGGTCTTTCGGCAACGATCCCCACCTCGTTGCGCAGCCGCTGGCGCTGGGCGTCGTCCAACCCGTTCCGGCCGTCCACCTGGACAAACTGTTCTGTCAGCAGCGCGCGGAAGTCGGCCAACGCCCGTCCAGCAGCGACCACCTGCTGCCACACCAGACGGCCGGGCTGGCCGTGGACGGCCGGACCGAGCGGCCCCAGGATCGCCATGACCTGGTCGAGCGCCTCCTGGCACTGTCCCACGGCCGCGCGGTATCGCAGGTCGGCAACGGAGCTCGGCAGGACTCGGCTGTACGGGTCGCCGGCCTCCAGGTCGAGCAGCGGATCCAGCTCGTCCGGGTCGAGACCGGGTTCGTCGCTCGTGCCAGCCACCGCACGGATCGCTCGGGCCTGCGCCTCCGCGAGCTCGTCCGGCCCGACCAGTCCGGCGACAACGATCGCACCGGGGCAGGCGACCCGGCCGGGGAGATGCCCAGCGAGCGTCACCACCCGATCGAAGACGTCCGGGATGCACAGCACGTCGAGCAGCATCTGCAGGGCCGGCCCGGCCATCGTGGGCACCGCCTCGGGCGCGAGCACCCGAGCCAGGTCGATCTCCCAGCCGACGCCGTCCGGGTCGCCGACCCAGAGGGTGGCCGCGCCTTCCCCATCGAGCACCGGTGTGGTGCGCAGCACCGACCCGGTCGGCCGGCCTACCGGCGGGCCGATGGCCACCCGCACGACACCGTGGATCAGCTTGGAGACTCGCAGCGCCTCGTAGACCGAATGGTTCTCGGTCAGGTTGGCAACGTCGTCGACCACCAGTGCCCGGCCGCTCTCCCGGAACCGGTGGTTGCGCAGCGCCTCATGCACCTGGTGCTCCGCCGGACCCGCAGCGCCGTCCCGAAGGTCGAGGAGGAGCACGCCGCTGCCGACCAGTCGGGCGCCGGTCACCGCCCGACCGCCTTCTCCAGCTCACGCAACGTGCCGCGGACGGGGTTGCTCGCGCTGAACGGAAGGTCAAGCGCAGCCGGCAAGGTGCGCGACCACAGGGTGTACAGCGCCCGCGCATAGCCCCTGCTGCTCTCCGGCAGCCGTGGGATCAGCTCGACCAGGGTGGCCTCCTGCTCCTCGGCCATGTCGCGAACCAGTTGGTACAGCTCGCTCGGCGGGTCCGGGCTCTCTTCCACGTTGACGGGCGCCGTCGCCATCAGTCGTGCGCAGAAGTCCCGCCGGATCTGCTCGTCGTCGGCGATCGACCACTCCTCGTACGCGCGCAGGATGCTCCCCCACGACGAGGATCGCTCGAACGCCGTCAGCGGCAGGGTCATGGACGCGGCGTCCTGCACCCCGAGCCGCACGCTGACCCGGCGCGGCGAGAACGGGCCACCGTCCTGGACGTGCACCTGCCCGTTCCAGAGCGCGCACAGCAGACGGTGCAGGATGTGGACCCGGTGTTCCTCGGTGGAGATCAGGTAGCCGAAGTCGTAGCCGAGGCGCTGCCGCCAGCGCAGGTAGTCCTGCGGCTGCTCGTTGCGGGCGGCGTCCGCCCAGTGCCGGAGCACGTCACGCAGCTCCGGCACCTCGGTGATGCTCATCGAGGTACGGAACAGCACCACGACGATCGACTCGGCGTCGATCGGCCTGAACTCCACCACTGTCCCGGCCGCCCGCGGCAGGTTGACCTCCTGCCGGAGATACGCCTCAAGCTCCTTGTCCCGCACGGCCGCGGCGTAGGACAGCAGGATCTTCAACTGGCCGGAGCCCTGCGGGGAGAACCCGCCGGGCACCAGACCGGCCAGCTTGTGCCGGAACTGGGCCAGGTCGGCGTCGCTGACGCTGGCGCCCTCCTTGCCCCCGGCCGCGGCGAGCAGCTCGGCGAGCGCCGGCAGGAGCGGCCGCTCGCCGGCCTCCTTGTGCCGGAACAGCCGCAGCACCTCCTGCTTGAGCCGGTCCCGGACCACCTCGACCGCCTGCGCGGCACTGACCTCCATGCCGAGCCGGAGCGCCTCCCGCCAGGTGTCCGCGCCGACGACCTCGCGGACGATGTCCCCGGCGGTGGCGGTCGGCCGCAACTGGCCGCGGGCCACAAAGTAAGCGACGAACCGGCGGACCACCTCCTGGTAGAACGGCTCAAGGTCGTTGTGCGGTGGCAGCAGGTAGGACACCCCAATCCGGGGTCGGTACAGATCCTGCGCGCGCCGGGCAAACCGGCCCGTCTCGGCCCGGACGTGTTCGGTGAACGCGTCGAGGATGGCCGTCAGGTCGCGACGCAGGTCCGAACTCTTGCGTTCCCACCGCTGGGTCTGGTCCGCCCAAGCAGCATGCCAGAGCCGCCGCGCCCGCCAGCTATACCACTGGTTCTGCCGCTCCACGGCGTCAAGCACCGGTGGGTCGGCCCATCGCACTCGGCGGAACAACCTGTCGCGCAGCGGACCAGGCTGAGGAGCATAGACGGTGATGCCGGACGGTGCCTCCGGCTCCCGGCGGCGGCCTTCCAGCAGCCGGACGAACCCCTGCTGGTCGGCGGGGTCGCGCATGTCCTTGTGGCCAAGCATCACCCGGTGCAGCCGGAAGATGTCGATCTCACCGAGCATCTCGCGGGCAGCGCGCCGCGGGTCGAAGTCCTGGGCCAGCACCGGCACCTGCTCGGCGAGTGTCCGCTCGAGCGCGTCGAGGAAGGCCTCCATCGTCTGGGCCCGCGTGCTGAGCGCCCGGACAACCGCGTCCGCGCCCTTCTTCGGCACCTGCGGCTCGGTGAACTCCAATGGCGAGCGGGTCCGCAGCGGCTCGATGTTGGCCAGCCCGAAGGCGCGTTCGATCAAGGGCCGGTTGGTCTCGGCGACTCCCGGCGGCGGCACCGACAGCTCTGCCACGCCCGCCGCCAGCAGCCGGGAGCTGACGATGTCGGCGAGGTCGTCCACGGGCACGGTCATCGACGCGACGAGGCTGGTCGACACCCCCCGGCTGCCGAGGCCCGACTCGGCTGGCAACTGCCGATCGACACCGCGGTTGATGAAGTCGTCGGCGAAGGACTGGTAAAGCCGGTCGCTTGGCTTGGTCGGCTCGCCAGTCTCGCCCTGCTCGGTGCCGACCAGCGACAGGATCAACGAGACCACCGAGCGGTGCAGATCCTCACGCTCGACCCCCGCGGTGCGGCTGAACAGGAAGCCGGTCTGCACCGTGGTCGGCCGCAGCCTGATCTCTGTGCCGTTGGGATAGCGGATGGACAGCGCGCCGGTCAGCCCGAGGTCGTTGAGCTCGGTCTCGGCGGCCTGCCCGTTCTGGTCGTCGACCAACCGGAACAGGTCGAGCAGCGCCCGGCCGGCGTTCAGCCGAGCCGCCCGCCCGCCGCCCATGCCGTCGGTGAACGCCGACGGCATGAGGACCAGAGGGTAGATCTGGGCCTGGTACCCGGCGCCGGCCACCGCATCGCCGATGAGATGAAGGTAGTCATAGAAGATGCCGCTGCCGGTGCCGCCGGCCACCGAGAAGGCAACGAACACGTCAATGGACCCGCGGAGCTTGCCGCCCAGCCGAAGCATCTCTCCACCAGACTTGCTGAGCTGGCCGATCGCGTCGGTGACCGGCCGCTGGGCGGGCCCGAGGCCGCGGCGAAACGTCTCCAGCAGGGTTGCCCGGCCGACCGTCGGCAACTGGCCGGCGCCCCGGACCAGTGGCGCGACCCGTGGCTCGCCGGCCGGCGGCGGCAGCCACCCGCTGACCAGCTCTCCCGCGTTCAGCCGCAGGCTGCGGGCGACCTCCGGGTAGGTGTTGTGCTGCGGCACCAGCCCGTCGACGAGATGGGTGGTCCGGGCGGCTGCCTGCGCGTGCTGCTCGGAGGGCACGACCCCCCGCCGTAGCCGGGTCAGCTCGGCCTCGTTCAGGTCGGCGTAGACGAACTGCAGGCACGACGGGAGCTGGTACGGCAGGAAGTCCAGGCCGGTCATCAGCGCCTGCAGGTCGGTGCCGTCCGGGCCGCACAGCTCCTCCCGCAGCCGGCGTTCGAGCTCTGCTCCCACGAGGCAACCGGTGCCTCCCAAGCCCACGTACAGCATCGGCTGATAGATCTTCATGACGCGGTCTCCTCGGTGCGGCGCGGGTCGCTCACAGCAGGTCGTCGAATGTGGTCGGGGATGGGCTGGACGGGCCGGCCCGCGTCGGGGCGATCCGCGGCGTCGGGGCGTCCGGCGGTGGCTCGGCCGCCCGTCCGGAGGTCGGTTTCGGCGTGAACCGGGAACGTCTGGCAGCACCGGTCCGGCCGGACCGGTCGGCGTGGCGGCTGTCGCGTACGCCAAGGGACACGCCGCTCTTCAGCGGCTCCGGCCGGCCCGGCTGCAGGGTGATCTCGAGTGTGTCGGGCATCCGAACGAGGACCCCACCGGAGCCGTTACGTGCCGCCCGGTAGCCGCTGGCACCGTCAGTGGCGTGGTCCAGCCGGGGTTGGGGCCCGTGCTCGTCGCGGATCAGGAACCGGAACTCCGCGGCGGGCCGGTCCGGTGCGGCCAGGTAACCGAGCTGCCGGCCGTCCCGGAAGAGCAGCAGCACGATGCCGCGCACGTCTCGGTCCTGCTGGCGCCGTCGCCACCGGTAGCCGAGGGCCGCGAGGACGGCGAGCAGAGCGGCCCCGGCCGCGGCCAGCAACGGCCACCACCGCTCGAGGAACCCCGGCGGCGTCCGTACGTCGAAGGCGACGTAACCGCCGCCGTACACCCGGGTGGGTGCGCTGTCGTCGACGACCTGGAGCCGCACGCGCCCTGCCCCGAGCCGGGTGGCGGGATCGAAACGGAGCTGGTAGGCAAACTCCGTACTGCCGGACGCCGCGACATTCTGGGTGGGCGGGCTGACAGTGACCAGCACCCCGGTGTCCAGCTCCGCGAGCCGGAGACGGAGCCGGGTGGGCTGGCCGGAGCTGTTCGTCACCTGGACGGTGCCGCTGAGCGTCCCGCCGGGGGTCACTCTCGGTGCCGGCCGGCTGATCTGCAGCCGGATCCCGGACGCCGCGGCGGCAAGATCGCCGTCGAACGGGATCTGCTCGGTCGCGATCCCCAGACCGCTGACGGTGCCGACCAGCCGATAATGACCGGTGGCGGTCGTCGGCATGGTGAGCTGTGCGGTGAACTCGCCGTCCCCAGCCCGGCTGTCCGGCCCCTTCCCGTCATCGGCGAGCGCGAGGTTGACTGCCGCGAACCCGTCCCCGGTCAAGGTCGCCCCGACCGTCAGGCCGAGCAGCGCTGTCGGGTCGGTCAGCGCACCGAGCCGAGTGGCCAGCACGACGTGCGCACTCACCACAGTCCCCCGGTCTGGTGCGGGCGGGTCCAACGTGGCCGAGGCGCGCACCGAGCCCTGCCAGATCACCTGGGCGCTGACGTTTTGCGCCGGCACTCCGGGTCCGGAGGTCAGCACGACCTTCCAGCCGCCCGGTCGCGGGTTGCGGATGCGCAGCACCTCGACCGGACTGCTCTCGCCGCTGACCTGGAACGTGGACTCATCCCGCGTTCCGGTCTTCGGCATCAGATGTCCGGCCGGGTCGTAGTACGCGACCGTGACCCGGCTGTCCCGCTTGAGCACCGCGATGGACCCGTCGGTGGCGATCGGCGGGACCTGTAGGGGCAGGCTGACAGAACGACCGGTAGGCAGCGAGGCGGTGCTGACGTCGGTGCGGCCGGCGCAGCGTGCCGAGGCGAAGGCCTCGATAAGGGTGCTCACCACCGCCGTGGTGTCCGTGGCCACCCGGGCCTGCGGGCGAGGCGCGTTCGGGCCACAGGCCTGCTGGGAGCCGGCCGCCGCGAACGCGTTCAACTGGTCGCGGTCGATGTTGTTGCCAAAGCCGAGCGGCCAGATCTGCACTCCGTTCCGGTTGGCTTGGGAAAGGTAGTCCCGCATCCGGCCCAGGGCGGCATTGTTGCGTGTCTCGGCGTCAGGGCCGTATGACGGGTCACCGGAGACGTCCAGCTTGCCGTCGGTGAGCAGGAACAAGATCTTCCGCGTCACGTCGGGCATCTGGTCGAACAGCGCCAGGCCTTGGCTCAGCGCCCGGGGGTAGTCGGTGCCCGGCCCCTCGGCGTCGGTACGGCGATGGATGTCCTGGACGCAGTTGGCCAGGTACTCACGGTCGGGCCCGGTGTCGACCCTGGTCGGCTGGCACACGACGTTGACCGGTGCCTGGTTGCGCAGCCCCGTGTTGCCGCCGAAGCCCACAACGGCGACCTGCGAGCTCTGCGAGATCTCGCTCTGGGCGATGAGCCCGGTCGCCTCCCGCTCGACCTGGACGGCCTGGTCCGACAGCGAGCCGGACTCGTCGACCAGCACCACGATGCCGACCGGCTGGGGGTCAAGCTCCGGGCCGGCGGGTGCCGCCGATGCCGGCCGGGCAGGTTGCATCAGCGGCAGGCTCGTCAGCACGGCCAGCCCGACAGCCAGCCCGAGGACCGATCGCGATCTCATGGTGCAAATCCCTCTGCTAGTGCGAGCGATACGCTGCCGGGCACGTCAGCAGCGGTGAGGGGCTGGTTGCGGTCGCCATGAACCCGGCGTTGCCAGCGGGAGATGACGGCCGCGGCGGTGGCCCGCGCGGCCGGCTCGACGTTGGTCGTCTCCGGATGGTCGCGAAGATGCCGGGCCAGCACCGCCCAGCACGCCCGCTGCGCTGGGGGTGTCCAGCGCAGCCCGGGCAGGTAGCCCAGGAGGACGACGTAGGCATCCTCGACCGCGGTGGCCGGCAGGTTCAGGATGCGGGCGGCGGGCAGCCGTTCGGCCAGCTCTGGAAAGCGGGAGCGCAACGCCTCGACCTGTCCGCTTCGATCGGCGAAGACGATCATCGGCGCGTCGGCGGACGCGACGGCGGCAAGCAAAGCGCGGACCGCCTGCCGGCAGTCCCGGTCACGGGGATCCAGCTCCGCCGTCCCGTCGATCGCGAGCAGGCCATCGGCGGACCGCTGAAGTACGGCCGAGGTCAGCTCCGCCGCCCCGGCACCGGGCTCCCCCACGAACAGGACCCGCGCGGCAACGGCCTCCACCTGATCCGAGGCCAGCAGGCCGTGCTCCCGGCACAGCTCGGCGAGCAGCCGCGCTGCCGCCGTCCGCCGGGGCACGGCCTTCGCGGTCACCGCGACGATCCGGCTGCCCGCATGGTGCCGGTCAGGCTGGACGAGCTCCGTGCGAACGAAGCGCTCGATCTGCTCCCGGTCGACGCCGCGCAGGATGTCAACGGATGAGGACGCGATGGCAAGCCGGATCAGGATCTCGGTGCTGTCCGGGTCGTCCAGCGACAGTTGGAGCACGTCCGGGTTGATGCCGATCTCGTCCGCGTTCTGGAGTAGCTGCCGGTGGATACCGGTCCGGACGGACCGGTTCAGCCGGCCCATGAGCTCCGCGCGGACGTCGTCGTCGCGGAAGCGATATACCGCAGCGATCTGGCCCGTTACGCCGTCCGGTTGCGGAACCGGTTCCAGGATGCCGCTATGCAGGACCTCGTAGACATCCGCGGTGGTGGCCTGCGGGAGCAGGTGCCGCCGTATCCAACTGATCACCCGCTCGTCCAGCACCCCGGCTGACAGCAGCATCAGCAGCTCGAACGCGCGCGGCTCCAGGGTGCCCCGCAGCCGGCTCACGACCCTGTCGGGTTCGACCGGCATCGGCTCGGTGACCTGCCCGTCCCCACCCTCGGCACGTGGTGGCGTGTCGACCAGCAGGGTGTTAACCCACTGGGAGCTGCCACGGGCGAGCGCGCCGAGCCGCTCCAGCAACCGTGGCCGCAGGTCGACGACCGGCACCGGTGGCGCGCTCTGTCCGGTGGTGCCGTCCTGTGTCCAGCGGGCGTTCGGCTGGAGCGGCTGGCTGACCCGGACCTGGCCCTTCCGGGCCCGCAGCCCGTCCCGGGGCCAGAGCCATGGCGGCACCATGCTGATGACGGCCACCTGGTTCGTGGCGGACCAGGTGCTGAGCAGGCTCTGATACGGTCCGCACCACTGCGGCCCGGCGCCGTCGGTCACCACCAGGATCAACCGTCGCCCGGTGGGGTCGGCCAGCGAGGTGGCCTCACGCACCTGCCCCAACCGCTGCCCCAGGCCAGCCGTCAGGAGTGCGGCCCCATCCTCGACCGGCGGGTGTAGTCTCCAGGTCCGCATCTCGCGGAACGCGCCGAGGCGGCCGAGCAGCAGCTCAAGATCATGCACGGTCTCCGTCCACAGCCCCACCGTCGGCGAGACGTCGAGCACCAGCGCCAGGTCCGGCCAGCGGGCCAGCGGCGAGCGCAGCACCGGCTCCCAGCGCCGCAGCCGGGCAGCGCGCTCGGCGGTGAGGACGTCGTCCAGCTCGGTGCGCTCCAACGCGGGCCGGCGAATCTGGAAGGGGCGGAGTGCCCGCCCGGCACCGAGCGGGTTCTCCAGCATCGAGGGCAGGCCGGATCCGGCCAGCCCGGCGGGCCGATGCGGGACCGCCTCCACCGGGATCATTGGCATGACGGTGGTCGCCTGGCCGATCCAGGCCGGTCCCGTCCGGCGAGCCGCCAGCCGCATCGCCACACGTGGCGCCGGACTGGTGACGCCATGCGGACCGGAACCCGACGTCTCATCGGGGACGGCCGGAGGGGCGAGTACGGCAGGAGCGGGAAACGAACGGGGCCGATCGGAGCGGGCGGGCATGGGCGTGAGCGGCATCCGGCTGGCCAGCAGCAGCACGTCTTCTATCTCGTTCGGGCTGACCGCCGCGAGCCCCGCGGCGCGCAACGCGCCCGCGACCCGGTCCGTGAGTGTCATGGCAGCGTGCCCGGTTCCGCGAGGAGAGCGTCTCGAACGGTGGTCCTGGTGACGTCGTTCTCAAAATTTGCGGAGGTGAGAACAAAGACCGCGTTGAGGAGCTGGTCGGTCGCCAGGGATCTCCCAGGCCCGGTGCCGCCCTGCTCGAACCGCTCGATGAGCTCCTCGACGTCTCGAGCCCCGGAGATGCGGCTGTCAACCACTTTCCGGAGCTGGTCGCTGTCCATCGGTTCCAGATGCAGCCGTAGACAGCGGCGCAGGAACGCGGGTGGGAAGTCACGCTCTCCGTTGCTGGTCATCACCACGATGGGGAACTCCGCGCAGCGAACCTCACCGTTCCCGACGTCGGCGCGCCAGTCGTTCGCGCCGCCAACGGCCGTCGTGTCACTGGTCATCACCCGCACCGGGAGTTGTCGAGGAGCCAGCCGGGTCACCTCCCGGATGGTGAAACTGCCGTCCTCGAACACGTGCAGCAGCTCGTTCGGAAGGTCGATGTCGCTCTTGTCGATCTCGTCGATGAGCAGCACTCGGGGCAGCGTCCACGGCAGCAGTGCCGTACCCAGCGGGCCCAGCCGGATAAAGTCACCGATGTCACTCTGCTGCCCGCCCCCCTCCCGGGCCAGCCTGTTCTCCTCGTGCACCCGGCCGATCGCGTCGTAGTCGTACAGTCCGTCGTCCAGTCGGCTACGACTCGTGATAGCCCACCGGAGCACCGGCCCGAGCCCAAGCTCGCGGGCGATGAGGCGAGCGAGCGTGGACTTTCCCGAGCCAGGCTGGCCGGTGACGAGCAGTGGCCGGCGCAGGGTGATCGCGGCATTCACCATGTTGACGACCTTGTCGTCACTCACCCCGGCCAGCCCTTCCCTGTCTGGCTGGTCTGTTGGCGGGTCCTTCGCGGCGTCTTTCGACCCGCAAGGCCGCCACGACGGCGCCGGGGGAAGTTCGATCCGTTGCCCGGCGAACTCGCCGTGCCCCGTGAATATCGGCCACGTGGTCTCGCTCATAACCCTCTCCATTCGAGCAGCGGGCCGTCCGGCACCCAGTGCGGATCGTCATAGACCAGCGCCACGTCGCAGGAGTCCGCTCCACATCGCCGGTTGTAGAGCTGCTGAGGCCAATGGCGTGGCCCACCACCGTTTACCGCCCGCAGTGGGTCGGATCCGTCGCGGGACCAGATTGCCACCGGAATTCCGGCGCTCCTGGCGGCACGGACCTTAGCGTCGGGATCCGAAGCATGGTACTTGATAGCGAGGCAAGACCAGTCTTCCCCGCCGATCTCTTGGTCCAGGGAGCCGATTTGCAACACCTGGACAGGTTGTCCCGCATGTGCCTGATCCCAACGCCTGAGAAGCACATCGAGATCCGCCTCCGTCGGGTTGTGATGCGGCCTTACGACAACTGGCGCTAGCTGGCCAAGCGCACTCCGCCCGGCGCCGTTGACCGGCAGGTTGACCTGCCATTGTTCGACACGGGTGTTCAGACGGTCCCACGGAAGCATGATCTGGACGATCGGGCGGTGCTCAGGCCGCACCGAGGTGGCCAGCCCGGAAACCTTGCCGAGCATCCGGCCGAGAGCCCGGCAGATCTCGTCGTCGTTGTCGAATGGACCGGCCTCCGTCGCGATCTTGTTGACGGTACGGTTCAGCTCGACGGAACCCTGACCTGACCGGACACTCCAGTAGTGCCAGCCCTGCATCTCTCCATCTTCGAGCCGAATCAACACGTGGTGCCTGACGTCCGACGACTCGCTGGCCACCATGTCTCGCTGGTAGCGGAACCGCCGCTGGTCCATCGAAAGACAGAGCGCAAGCCGATCCACCAACTTGCGAAACTCCAGGGCATCGTGACCGCGACCCTCCACATCCAGGAGGAAAGCAACCCGTTCGAGAAAGAGAACAAGATTGTGATGGCTTTGCAGACGGTCCCCCAGGATGGTGTCAACACAGGATTGAATGGTGTCCGGGATGACCGGGCCGGCCCGCTCCACGGTCCGCCAGTAGGCAACAAAGTATACCTCCGGCACGGACACCGCGTCCCAGAACTTCCGCACATCAGAAATCGCTTCCTGGGTGGCCGGATCGTAGGTCACCAGCCGCAAGAAGCCCCGTAGATCGTCGAGTCGGTTGCCCTGCGGGATACCACCTCTAACAGGCTCGGCTTCAACCTCTGCCAGCAACCTGTCCCACCCGTCGGCTAGTTCTTCGAGGCGGTCGAGCAGGACGCCGATCCTCTCTCTGGCAGTACCTCGACCCAGTGTGCCGACCTTGAGGTTCGAGGCGAGGCGGCTGACGTTGCTCGGGTTGGCCATCCAGGGCATGGCCACCAAGAGCCCGAAGACACGCTGCCTTGTTTTGAATCCGATGTCGATCTCTGGACTCATGCCGCCTGCCCGCCGCAGAGCTCGTCCAGGAAGCGGAGCAGGTCGATTACTGCCTCGTGGCGGGGGTTGAAGATGTCCTCCCGCACCAGACAGACCTTCCGCAGCTTGCACCAACGCCCCTGCATCCCGTCCAGCGCGTCGACGATCTGGGCGATCGACGGCTGGTATGCGATGTCGAGGTTGTACTCATATGCTCCTTTGAGTGCCCACGCGAGCACTCGTAAGTTTCTCGGCAGCTCGAGTCTTGGAACCTGCCGGAGCAGATGCCGGACCTTTGCCAGCGTGGTCGTGGCTGAGTCAGCGGTCTCCTCCACCCCTCGGCTCGCTTTCGGCGCGCTGACGACGACCCTCGACCGGCCACTACGCGGGTCCGTCAGCTGGAGCGTGACCGGGCCTGGCAGGTCAGCATTCGTAACCAGCGCATCGCGGAGGGCAGGTACGTCGGGTGGCCATGCCTCTGAAACATCCAACTCGGCCAGGAGCGCCATGGTGAACGCACCCGTCTCGTCCATCGCGCCGGTCGCTGCGTACTCTCCCGTCCCGACCGCCTGCATCGCCCACTGGTCCAGATCCTGACGAAGCTCTCCGTTCACCGGGAAGGGGAACTGAGCCAGCGGGTGCTGCATGAGCTGGCGGCATGCGTCGACGAACAGGATCTGGCTGCTGTACCCGAATTTGTCCGTCCGCAGCCAGCGCAACAGCGCGGTCACCCTGAGCGTGTTGCCAGTATTGGCGAAGTCGGGGAAAAGCAGCTGCTGGCTCTCGCCGTCGTCAAGGCCATGGCCGGACCAGTAGACGACCAGCCCGTCGCCCTCGAGCCTCGGCAGCTCCTTCACAAAGAAAGGGTGGATCTCCTCCCAGGTCGCCGGTCGATGCTGGGCTCCCTCCGGTGGGATGGCCTGGGTGCGGGCGCCCGGGGCCGGTGTAAGAAATACGGTGACCTGCCCAGGAGGCACGCCGCGACCCACCATGTGGCTGGCGAACCGGCAGGCGTCGAGGGCCGGGCTCGCACGATCCCAGCCCGGGGCGTCGTCATAGCCGCCAACACCGACGCACACCACCCGCATGCGTTCCGGCCGAATCGGCTGGGTCAGCCGCGGCTGGGTCGGCTGGTCGGTCACCCGAGCACCTCGCCGAGGAGCCGGTGGAACGCCGGGTTGCTGAAGTAGGCGAGGTGCGCACGAGGGAACGGCGCCTTGGTGTCGATCTCCCGGTCCGCCGCCCACCCGGGAAACAGCGGCTCCGCGACAAAGGCCAGCAGGTCACGGCGGTCGTACACGTTGATCCACCGGGGAAACGACGGCGGCGGCGAGTCGCCGAACCGCAGGCTGGACAGCGCGTCGATCTCGTAGAGGTACGGCGCCTGCGAGCCGACGGTGAGCAGCAGCTCCACCTTCGGTGGGTCCGGCTCGGCGAACAGGTCGACGCAGGCGATCCCACCCAGGCTGTGCGCGATCACGACGACCGGCGGCTCGGCGGCCTCGACCGTCTTGCGAATCTTCGCCCGGAGCGGCTCGCCACGGTTGATGTACTTGATCACGTCGCCTGCGTACGGCATGACCTTGTGGAAAAGCGCTTCCCTGCGCCATGCGGCCACTCGGCCCAGGCCGCCGAGAACCCACATTCCTAAGCCGAGGTCAAGGCGGCCAAGCTGATCGGTGATCACGTCGACCACCGCCTGGATGCGCTCGCCGTCGAGGGCGGGCGCGTGCTTGCCGTCCCCGGCGCGCAGCAGCGCCGTCGCGACGATGGCTCGGGCCAGCGTCACCCGCAGTCCGTCGCCGAGCTGGTCGGCCCGGCTCAGCGCGGTCCTGGTCGGTGCGGCGTCCAGGACGACCGCGACCGCAGGGGCGAGAACGTCGGCAAGGCCGACCTCCCCCAGGGCAGCGATGACCGTCGGGTCGTCCGCCAACGCTCGTGTCCGCTCTTCGAGCTGCCGGCCGGGCATGGGCTGGTCCGGCGCCGGACCAGCGCCTCGGGGCGCCCTGGCACCTGGGGCGGCGGCAAGCAGCCGGAGCTCATAGAGCGGGTCGAGATCCAGCCGCGACCAGAGTTCGATCATGTTCGCGATCTGGTCGGGGGCGGCGCTGGGCACCGAGATGGCCGGGTCGCAGGCGCCACCAGCGAGCAGCCGGGCACCACACTCATCGCCCCAGTAGCAGAACTCCAGGACCGCGGTCGGGTCGGCCCGCCGAACCGCGTCCTCCACCCAGGGCAGAACGTTCGGATAGTCCTCGTTCCGCACGCCGATGCCATGCACGAAGACAACCGTCGTCAACGTGGATCCCCCCGTCGTCACTGGCGTACCAGATCATCCGCAACCGGCTAGCTGCAAGTTGCCGAGATCCTCCCAGGAGGGCAAATTACTGTGTGTTGGTGCACTAGCGGTACAGATGGGTAGACCATCACCCGATCAGGTGATTGACCGGCAAATGCCAGCGACGCGGCAGGAGGTGTGACGTGCGCACCGACGTGGGTCCAGCGGTCGGCCGTCGCAGGCTCGCCGCCGAGCTGCGGAGACTGCGCACCGCAGCGAACAAGACCATCCACGACGTCGCCGAGGCGCTGGAGTGCTCGGCCGGAAAGATCAGCCGGATCGAGACGGCCATGGTCAGCGCCCGGCTGCAGGACGTGCGCGAGATGCTCGACCTGTACGCGGTTGGCGGCACCGAACGGGACGATCTGCTCAACCTCGTACGGCGCGCGCGGCAGCGGGCCTGGTGGCACGAGTTCGCCGACGTGGTCCCGCCCCAGTCTGCCACCTTCTTCGGCCTGGAGGACGGCGCGGCCAGCATCGCCGAGCACCAGGTCGTCCTGGTGCCCGGCCTGCTGCAGACCGCGGAGTACGCGCGGGCACTGCTCAACGCGCCTCGGCCCCTCTCGCCGGACACGGTGAGCCGTCGCCTCGAGCTCCGGCTGCGACGGCAGAAGCTGTTGGACGGCTCCGACGTGCCCACCTATCATGCGGTGCTCGACGAGGCGGTGCTGCATCGGGTGGTGGGGGGCCAGCAGGTGATGGCGGCTCAGTTGCGACACCTCGTCGACATGGCCGAGCGTCCGCGGGTGACCATACAGGTCCTGCCGTTCGACACGGACGTGCATACCGGCCTCGGTATGGCGTTCGTCATCTTCAGGTTTGCCGATCCGACCGAGCCCGAGATCGTGTACCTGGAGCAGCTCACCGGAAACAGCTACGTCGAGCAGCCGGCGGACGTCGGAATCTACCTCTCCACCTTCGCCGACGCCTGCGAGCGAGCGCTCACTCCGGAGGACTCGGTACGGGCCATCGCTCGCCGGGCCGACGCGGTGCTCGGCTGAGCGCCGGGCAGCACTGCTCACAGGTCGAACTCGCCGCACGCCACACCGCGGAGGAACATCTCCCACTCGATCGCGGTGAAGTGGAGAGCCGGCCCGGCCGGATCCTTGGAGTCTCGGACATGGATCGCATCGCCGGTCATCGCGACCTCGACACATGTCGCGTTGGCTCCAGTGGAATGGCTGCTCTTCCGCCATAATGGACGCTTCCCCGGTAGCTCAGTGCCGCTCATGATCCCCTCCGACTCATGCGCCGGTCACTATCGCCCTTGGCTGAGGACTCCAGATGGCGGCGCTGCGCCGAGTATCGCCGCCAGGCATGGACCAAGGGCAGACCGAATTCGTGGACGGTCCGGACCCAACTGGACAACTAGCCGTCGCCGTGGTCAGAACGAGGCCAGGAACGGGCGCCTCGACTCGCCGGCGTCACACGGCCGTCTCCCAGCTAGCTGGACCGCCGGCGCCAGGCCCACGTCAGGATGATGCAGGCATCTGGGCGGCACACTCGATGCTGTCGAAGACATGCTCAGTGCCATCGGCGGTGCGCGCTGAGAACGCCTGTCATAGTCCGTTGCCGCACGTGGCACGGCCTCAGCACCGGGCTCACCTCAGTTGTTCGGTGGTGCGGCGCTGATGCCACCGAGCGTGGACCGCTCATCCCGCTCCACGGCCAGGTCGCCGAGGGACACGATGCCGACCAGCTTGTCGCCGTCCAGTACCGGGAGGCGCCGCACCGCCCGCTCCCGCATCAGTGTCACCGCCTGGTCGATCGGGGCGTCCGGGCTGATCGTGGCCAGGTTCCGGCTACAGACGTCCCGTAGGGGGGTCCTGATCATGTCGCGTCCACCGGCCACGCCCCGTACCACGATGTCCCGGTCGGTGACGACGCCGTACACCTCGTCGTCGTCGTAGACGACCACATCGCCGATACCGGCATCCCGCATCCGCTCGGCGGCCTCGACCAAGGGCCGGTCCAGGGACAGCGCCACCGGGTCGCCGGTCATGATCTCACGCACCGTTCGGACCATCTCTCTCGCCTCCCACGCCAGGAAAACACCCGATGCCGGGGCCATACCCCGTTCTACCCATCCGATGCGTCCGGACAGAGCGGCCGGGAAGGGAAGGACCGGAGCCGGACCTGTCCCACCTGCGAGACCGCCATACCCGCATCCGACGATCAGCTCGCGGTGAGCTCCCACAGGCTGGCGACCGGCATAGCGCGCATGCGGGGGCCGAACGGGAGGGTCTGGGTGCCGGTGTACAGGACGATGCCCACCACGAAGTCGTCGCCGAGCCGGTCGGCCAGGTGCCGCAGCCCACGGAAGTCCTCGGCCCGGACGGTCGAGGACGCCTTGACCTCGATGGCGACGACCCGGCCCCGCCGGTCTTCCAGGACGGCGTCCACCTCGGTCTTGTCCCTGGTCCGGTAGTGGAACAGCTCAGCGCGCCGGGTCGACCAGGTGAGCTGGCGGGCCAGCTCCATCAGCACAAACCCCTCCATCAGCGGACCGAACGTACCGTTCGGGCGCAGCAGGCCGCGGGCGTCGGCGTCGAGCAGGTTGGCCGCGACCCCGGAGTCGACGAACGCGATCTTGGGCGTCCCGATCGCGCGGGTGGACAGGTTCCGCGACCACGCCGGGATCCGCTTGATCAGGTAGACCTCTTCGAGCAGCTGAGCGCCTCCCCCGCGGTGAACATCGCGTCAACGAAGCCTTCGGTGACCCCATCGATCTCGCCTTGCGAGAACGGCCACAGCTCGATCGTCTCGATGCGGCCTGGCAGCGTGTCCGGCAGCCCCCGCAGGCCCAGCACCCGGGCCGAGCCGGTCAACAGGTATCTGCCGGGCCTGGGATCGGTGTCGACCTGCTCCTTGATCGCCAGGAGCAGATCCGGAACGCGCTGGATCTCATCGACCACCATGAGCCCGGGATGGGCGACGAACCCGCTCGGGTCGGCGGTCGCGGCCTGCCGGACGACGGCAGTGTCCAGGTTGCGCCATTCTGCCGCACGGTCGGTGCGACACGAAGTCGCACGTGGTGAGTAGTCCCGTCGATTGGAGGTTCGACTCGATGTCGAAGACGTGACTCTGGTCAGTGTCCTTGACCGGTCCCTGTCTCTGGCGTGCGTGGCCAGTAATGGCCGGGTGCGAAGCTCAGAGAGAAGCCCAAGGGTGCCCGTTCCGACCGGGTGCCACAGGTGAGGGGAAGACCGAAAGGGTGAACGTGAGTGAACCAGTGGTGATGCCTCGTTACGGCAACTTCCCGGGTGACTGGATAGGTTCTTCTCCTGGGTTGGCAGCCGTTGAGCGTGCTGGTGTGGCTGTGATCTGAGGTCGTGGGGTTGTGGGTGTGTCGTTCCCGGTGTCTGGGTTCGCGACCTGTTTGGATCTT
>Ga0307470_10000120_pt1 | contig 53979 bp, 50 predicted proteins | sample atmos_gasesAM3C__FD_204565 | JGI IMG/M metagenome (GOLD analysis project Ga0307470, IMG submission 204565) | Hardwood forest soil microbial communities from Morgan-Monroe State Forest, Indiana, United States - atmos_gasesAM3C_05 | ecosystem: Environmental > Terrestrial > Soil > Temperate forest... | reverse complement strand
TCTCCCATAGGTCAATTGTCATTCAATAATCAAATTGACCAGACCACGGCGCTGCCAACGTATACCGTGACCACTGGTGGAAATAATGGACAGAATATCTTGAACGGGTATTACTCCAATGTCGATAGCCTCTACTCGAGATATTTCGATATTGCTGCAACCGGATCACCGGATGGAACACATGGAGGAAGCGTCATACGATTCTTGACAAATGCAGCTACGTCGGGTGCGTCTGCATTAGAGAGAATGCGAATCGACCGAAATGGCAACGTTGGCATCGGTGCGGCATCTCCAAAAGGCCAATTGTCAATGAATAATCAGATTGACCAGACCGCGGCGCTGCCAACGTATGCCGCGACAAGTGGCGGCAACGGTCAGAATATCTTGAACGGGTATTACTCGAATGTCGATAACCTTTACTCCAGATATTTTGATATTGCTGCTATCGGGTCGCCGGATGGAACGTATGGAGGAAGCGTCATCCGATTTCTGACAAATGCAGGTAATGCAAACGCGGCAGCAGAGAGAATGCGAATCGATCGAAACGGCAACGTCGGCATCGGAACAGGAGCAGCGGCGCCAAGCGACCTGCTTACGGTCGGTGCTGTAAACGGTACCGGCAACAAGCTGACAGTGAACGGCGACGTCACGGTCACCGGCAACCTTGCCTCGAAGTTTCAGGATATCGCTGAGTGGGTGCCGGTGGCGGAGTCGATGCCTGCGGGGACGGTTGTTGTGGTGAGCGCGGACTCGTCGAACACAGTGACGCCCTCGCGGCATGCGTACGACACCGGCGTCGCCGGAGTCGTTTCCGGGCAACCGGGCATTACGTTGGGCGAAGCAGCAGTGACGAAGGCAAAGATCGCAACCACCGGCCGCGTCAAAGTCCGCGTTGACGCAACGACACACGCGATCGCCCGCGGCGATCTCCTCGTCACCAGCGACAAGCCCGGAACAGCCATGTTTTCCGAGCCTCTCGACCTCGGCGGCGTGAAGATCCACCGCCCCGGCACACTGATCGGAAAAGCGCTCGAGCCGCTGGCAAACGGGCAGGGCGAGATTCTCGTGCTTCTCAGTCTGCAGTAGTAGCTCGCGATGAGTAGGAGTCACCCTATGCGAAGTTCGTGTTCTTCGCCCGTCCCCTTCCGCTGGTTTGGTTGCGGGAAAGCGGTCGCGCTATCAGCTCTGCTGGTCATCACAGCGGCAACGATTCAGGCGGCACAGCCCGCTATGACCATCGCCTTCTCCGGCCGGACAATTATTGTGAGGGGTGCATCACCCGGAAGCGAAGTGCTCGTGTTCGGCGCCTATCAGCACATGGTGGGGTACTTTGCGGCATACGACACCTTTCAGGAGTTTGTCGCCGATGAGGGCCATGATGGGGCCGTCACGGTTGATTTTCGCGCTCCGATACCGCGCCGCTCGGTGTGGATCGCGATCGACACACGCAATGGCGAATACTCGGTCGCCGCACCGGCCGGCTACCGGGTCAAACTAAGCGACCTTCCCGCGACAGCGATCGCGAAGAGCAAAGCCGGGGATGACGCGTTGTCTCTGAGCTTTGCTGCTGCAGAGATCCTTGTCCTGCGCCCGGGCGGCAGCGCGTGGCGTGGCAGGAGTGACCGCGGTGGCACGAACGACGAGCGCGATGCCGATTCGAAGAAACTGCTCGTCTCCGCGAGCCACCTGATGGCACTCCGTGGAAGGGAGCCGGGTCCGCGAGCGCTCCGGCCGAGCGACCTGATCATCGCCATCAATCCGCTCACGCTCGAAACGCTGATCCATCAGGCGGGAAAATGAGGAAGACACGCTTTCACTGCCTGCTCGGCATCCTTCTCTTCACCGTTGCTTCGCCCGTGCTTGCGCAGCAGGCGCCGAATCTTGAACGCGGGTTCGCCGCCGATAAGATGTATGAGCTGAGCAATATCGACAACGTCAACGTATTCAACGGCAACCTCTTCGTCTCGCTTCCGATCGGTCAGCGATTCCCTCTCAGCACGAATCTCTCCTACGGCCTCTCCCTGACGTACAACAGCAAGCTATGGGATTTCGGCCGGCAAGCGATCTGGGGCTATCCATGCGGGGAATGTAACTACCAGTTCATGTACTACGAATATGAGGCGTACGCGAATCGCCGCTCGAATGCCGGTCTGGGCTGGCTGTTTTCGATCGGCGGACGGCTCCACGGTCTCGACGACGACATTGGAGGCTATGAAACCTCCACCGGCTGGCTGTACGAAAGCCCCGACGGCGCGGAACATGCTTTCTACGGCGAGCCCCACAACAGCGCGTACACATTACCATCCGATCCAATCCAGCCCGAATCAGGCATCTTCTACACGAACGACGGATCCTACCTGCGGCAGCGCATCATCTCGACGACCCATGTCGAGATTGACTTTCCGGACGGAACTACGAACGAGTTCGACAAAGCCACCGATGGAACGTGGCAGCTCACTCGGCGCCGCGACCAATTCCAGTCCAACGGAAACTACGTGAACTGGGTAAAGGTCACGTATGACACCTCATCGCCCAACTGTCCGGCGATGGGCACATCGGCTGTCTGGATCATCGAGGACTCCCAGCAACGCCGCCACGACGTCTGCTTTTCGACGGCTTACTATGAAGACCACAATATCGATGTGCCCGTCTCAGCTGTCTTGACCGGCTTCGGTGGTGGACAGAGTGTTCACTACTCCTTCGCATACTCGCAGGAGGACATCAATCGGAGCTACTTTGAGACCTACACCAAGGCGTCGCCCACGGTTAACGTGCCGACGCTGACGAGCGTCACGCTTCCGAGCGGCGCCGCGTTTTCGATGGCTTACAAGACCCATTACGCTTTCGGTGAATCGCAAACGGCGGGCCAGGCGGGAACGATCCAATCAATCGTCCTTCCCACCGGCGGTAAGTACGCTTACGACTACGAGGCCTGGGAAGCCTCGGCCAACTACCTATGCCCGAGCGACCCGAACAACCCCGCCAACGACAACACCTGGTCGGAGAAAACAACGGGCATCAAGACAAAGCACGAATTCGATGCAGCGTCCAGCGAAGTGGCAACCTGGCAGTACATTCCTGTCGCATCGCAGACACCAGGTTACTTCGACTGCACGACAGAAGGCGGCGACTTCATCGAGAATGACCTCGCTCCCAATGCGGAGCTTGCCGTTACGGTGATTACTCCGGCAAAGCACAAGAATATTCACTACTTTACCATTTGGCCGGGATACAACAACCATCAGAGCGACTGGAACGGTTTCAAGCCTTCGGAATACGGTCTGCCGATCACGCGCAATCCGGACCGTGTGTCCTCGGATGGGCTTCCGCTTTCGACAGAGTCCTACGAGTGCGACAGTGCCGGGAACAACTGTGTGCTGAAACGACAAACGTTCGCCACGTACGGCGCGGACACGTTTCACGGCGCGCCAGCCTCCACCACCGACCGCAACCGGCACATCACGCTCGAACGTACCGTCTTTCACGACGACGGAGACAAGTACGTCCAGACAGCCTACGAGGGGGAGGATGGCTTCGGGCACCAGCGAACGGCCACCACGACGGGAACCTTTGGCAGCGATATCAAGCGATCGACCTTTACGAACTACAACCCCGGGTCAGACGCGAACGGCCACAACGGCTCGGCTCTCTATTTTCCCTCCAACGGCCCATGGATTCTCAACACGTTCACCGACTCATCGGTCACCCAGGGCGAAGGCTCGAGCGCCGTCACGACGCAGGCCGCTTTCTGCTTCGACCCGGCGAACGGTTTCCTGCTCGGCAGGAAAGCGACCAATAGCGCATACGCGTCACCGCAGACGCATCGCGCGGACGTCGTGGCGCTCTATCAGAAGGACACGATGGGCAACGTCACGCGCGAGGACTGGTTCGGCGGCGACACGCAGGACGCCTCGGCTATGACCTCCCTCTGCGCGACAACCTCGACCACCAGCACCTACCGCATCGATCACACGTACGCAAAGGGCGTGCTAGAGGGCACAAGGTACAAGGACCCCTTGAGCGGCAATACGATCCTACGGGTAGTCGACCAAACGATCGATTCCACCGGGCTCGTGTGGAAGTCGCGAGACCACGGCGCCGTCGACCCCGGCGTCGAGACCGTCTTCAACTATGACTCGTCGGGCCGCGTCACCAGTGCGACGACACCTGGCACGGCCGATGTTGCGTACGAGTACCACAACCCAGGCGAAACCGGATACACGGTTCCCACTGCCATCGCGACCGTCACGTCCAGCGTTTCCGGCAACAGCATGACGCATCAGATTGAGTACGACTCGTTCGGCCGCGTCAAGAAGGAAACCCGCTCCATCGACGGTGGCACGACGTCCCGCGTGACTGCCTACGACGCGTCAGGACAAACGAAGGCGGTGACCGAGTGGGAGACGAACCCCGCGTCGGACGCGTCGACCCACGCGACGAAGTACACGTACGATGCCTTCGGAAGACCGCTGACGGTCACTGCTCCCGACAACTCGGTCCGGACTTTTTCCTATCTCGGTGCGCGGCAGCTTACGAGGCGCGAGTTGATCGGGACGGCTGCCACACCAGCAGACACGGTCGAGACATACGACGTGCATGGCCGTCTGGGCTCGGTGCTGGACGCGAACGGCTTCACGACCACCTACACGTATGACGCCGGCAACCGGCTCGCCGCGGTGAGCATGGCCGGCCAGCCGCGCACCTTTACGTACGACAACCTCGGTTTTCTGCGCAGCGAGACGCATCCCGAAAACGGGACGACCACCTACGGGGACTATGATGCTCGCGGACACGCAGGAAGCAAGAGCGTGAACGGAGCCAACACCGAATTCGACCTCCAGTTCGTCTACGACAAGGCGGAACGGCCGTTCCAGATCAGTTCGCGTAATCCTAATGCCCCCACAACCTTCCGTTTGTCCAAGGAGTTCACGTACGCCACCACGACCCCTGATCTTACGCACGCCACCGCCGGCAGGCTCATAACCACCATGCGCAACAACTACGCCTATTCTGGCGCCAACCCGCTAAGCATCGCCGAGGCCTACTCCTATGACGCCGCGGGCCGCCTTTCGGAAAAAGACACGACGATTGACATCAACGCCGTTGAACGTACGTTCCTGCAAACGTACGCGTACAACGACCTCGGCCTCCTCTCCCAAATTGAGTACCCCTACGCCAGCTATTCAGGCACCCCACCGTGGGACGTGTTGACTCCCGAGTACACGAAGGGCAGGTTTTCGGGAGCGCATGTCGGCAACGACACCAACAACCATTTCACGAACAGCATCAGCTATTGGGATAACGGGATGCTCGATAGCATCACACATAGCAACGGTGTCACCGATACCTATGCGATCGACACCACGACGCATATGCCGCGTCCCAGCCAGATCAAGTTTGAGAACTGGACAGGCTGCGCAGCCCCTGCGATCACCGCACAGTCTTCCGGCTCGACGATCGCGTACGGCAGCTCGTTGACCATCTCGGTGACAGCCACTGGCGACAACCCCACCTACCAGTGGTACACGGGCCAATCCCCCAACACCCAATTCCCCATCACCGGCGCAACGTCAGCATCGTACGCTGTGCCCTCAACGCAGAATGGTTCCTATTGGCTACGGGCTGCCAATGCGTGCGGCCATGCCGACAGCGCAACCATCACGATCAACGTGCAGCTAGCGCCGCCAACAGCGTTAGTTGCTGACCGCGTCGGCGGCTCGATCAAAGTAACCTGGCAACCGAGTACCGGTGCCACCTCATACCAAGTCTTTCGCGAAGCCGGGGGCCAGTGGAGCTTGCTCGGTACCTCCTCCAGCGCGAGCTTCCCCGACAATAGCCCCTTGTCCAATGCCACGGCGGCCTACCGTGTCGCTGCCCTCGCGACCAACGCGGTCGCGTCCAACTACAGCAATATGGACATCGAGAGTACGATCACCTTCACGAGTGTCACGCCGGGTATGGCGGTCACGTACGCGCAATTGGACGAGCTTCGCGCGGGCCTCAACGCCGTGCGGTGGGCGGCCGGCGATTCGCGCCTGTCGTGGCCGCAGGTTCTCAGCCAGCCGGGGTGCCCGCAGACGGCGGTTGCCCCTCAGTACAACGGTCCGATCCTGACAACTCATCTTCTGGCGCTCCGTTGCGCGATGGACACGACGCTATGGCAACGGTTCGGCATTCCTCGTACGGGTTACACTGATCCCGATCTGGCCGGTGTCAGGATCAAGGCGGTCCACCTCACCGAAATCCAGCAAAAAACGGACTATCAGGGAGACAACCGATGAAGGTCCGGCTCATCGTTGCGTTGACCCTCCTGATTTGTTCGAGCGCGTGGGCAGCCCCGCCCCAAGAGCACCAGTACATCGTCAAGCTCAAGTACCTCTTTCAGCAGCCCAATGCGAGTGCCGCGGCACCGCTCACGGACGTCGTCACGCGCGGCGGCGGGCAGGTCGATTATGAGGGGTGGGACCGGCTCGTCGTCACGCTGCCGGACAACGCGGCCGAGGCGGTCGCCAAGCACCAATCAACAAAGTACATGCAACTCGTCCGGTCCGGCCCTCCCGCTTCTATCGCGATGGCGCATCCGGCCAGCGCGAACAGCGGGAAGATCGAGAACGACTCTGCGGCAACTCCCACGGTTGGGCGCGCGCTCAGCGCACCCTTGCGGACCGTCCCCACCAGTTCCTCGACCTGGGACAGCGGCACCTACGTCTACGACGGCGCCGGAAACATTACCAGCATCGGCAGCGACACCTTCACGTATGACCCCCTCTCCCGGCTGAGCACTTCGAGCATCAAAGGCAACGCCGAAACCTACACATACGACCAGTTCGGCAACCTCATTTATAAAACGACCACGCCGGCGCAGGGACCCGCCCTGCCGGTGGACCTGACGACGAGTACCGCCACGAACCACCTCAGCGCACAGCCCTACGACACTGCGGGCAACCTCAAGGGCACGGCAGGGACAGAGTTGAACGTGTACGATCCGTTCAACGTGCTGCGCGAGAAGGACGTCAGCGGATACGGAGCGGAGCTCTACCTCTACAATGCGAACGACGAGCGCATCGCCGTGATCTCCAACCCCTGTGGAGTCACACCGCCCAATTGCGCCGGCGCCCTGATCACGGTGAGCGGGCGGGACGAAGACGGTCACGTCCTGCGCCAATTCGACATCCCCTACCAGCAATTCGCAACGGGCAGCGCTCCGTGGCTGTGGCTGGAAGACTACGTCTACCGCGATGGCCTCCTCCTGGCCGCCGAACGTGAAACGGCTGAGGGGGGACGCCGCCATTTCCACCTCGACCACCTCGGCTCGCCCCGCCTTGTGACCGGCGCAGGGGGTGCGCGCATTGCCTCTCACGACTACTATCCCTTCGGCGTCGAGATCACGCCTCTGCGCCAGGAGACCCTCGCGGGCTTCGACCGCGAAGAACCGATGAAGTTCACCGGCCACGAGCGCGACTTCAATATCGGTGTGCTCACCGAGAATACGAACTACAACGACTACATGCACGCGAGATCGACCGTCGCGCAGTGGGGACGGTTTACGTCGGTCGACCGTGGACCCATCACTCCAAAGCAACCGCAGTCTTGGAACCGGTATAGCTATGTGGGAAACAATCCGGTAAGACGGAACGACCCTTCAGGGCTATGCACGTTTTCCGTCGTTTGCAGGAACTGGGGTCACTATGAAGAGAATATTACTGTCGTGGGTAAGGCTCCGCCGCTGAACCCCATGGCGGCTTTCCTCGATATGGCCCGACATGGAGCAAGCGCGGCTGCGTTCCGCGCGCAATGGGAAGCCAAAGCTGCTGCAACGTACGCTAAGATGATGTCGGGCAGGTCCGACTATATCGCCCCGTCGAATCACGAGATGCTTATCGCTCTTCCGGGAGCGATGGCGCTTGCGCGAATTGCGACGGCCACGGCTACAACCACATTGTTCCGGGCGGTGGCGACTGCTGAGTCAGACAGCATCGGGGCAGCGCGAGCATTTACGCCATCGCCGAGCGGCACGATGTTTAAGGGCTTCTTTTATACCGCCGAAGATGCGCATTCGTTTGCCGCGACGATGGCGCGCGCGACCGGCGAGGAGTACAGCGTGTTTAGTACGACCGCGCCGACCGACCTTGTACTTTCATCGCCGGCGCATGCTGCTGCCGGAGAAGGGGCCGGTGTTTACATAGCAAACGAGAACCTGGGGCTTCTGACTCCTCCGACGCCGGTGCCCCCACCATGATCGAGCCAGAAATCATCGTTTTCGACACCAATCCATCCGTGATAAGGGTGCTGGAGGCTTCTCTACGCCTTCCCTTTATGTCGTTCGCAGTTGGTACCGGACCGGAGGTTGTAAAATCGAAGCACTTGGACGCAATGTGGCTTACACCCATGCAGGCGGAACGATATGGCGCTATGCCGCCGTTTCCACTTCATGCCGCGCAGATACTGGTAACGCCCGAAGTTGAGCTTCGAAAGGGATTCGCCCGTCTCGTCATTACCGGCGTAGCAATATCAAGGGACGATCCGCGAGACCCGCAGTGGCAGCTCCGGCTTGTCGTTCGCGCGCTAGCAAAAGCCATAAAAGAGGGAGCAGAGACGCGAACTTTCTCAGTGCGGCGTGTCGGGATGCTACCTGAATCTCTCTTCTTACACAAACTTTCCGTCAATGAGGCGTTACCCATAATCGAAACGGCCTACCACGAGTACTACCCAGCTGCGCATTCGTGACGGAGTCGTGAGGGTACTCATGATAGAAGAACTATCGCCTCACGAGACCTACGGATGAAGGTCCGACTCCTCATTGCGCTGACCCTCCTGATTTGTTCGAGCGCGTGGGCAGCTCCGCCCCAAGAACATCAGTACATCGTCAAGCTCAAGCACCTTTTTCAGCAGCCGAATGCGAGTGCTGCGCCAAGGGCGTGGTTCAAATTACACAGGATCTACAAGTACGCCCTTCGCGACGGGAAATGGGTTCAAGTGAAATACCAGCTTCGGATCATCTACGTCGAAGCTGAGAAGATCGTGCTACACGCGAACATCTCTGGAGGCAAGTAGTGACGCCAGTCCGCGTTGACATTCGCAAGGACCTTCCGCTGGTCCACGGCAGGCCCATCTACCGCCGTAACGACCTCGGCCTCATCTATGATGTAGCTGAAACGGCTTCACCGATCGAGGACGACAATCTTTCTGCGATGATCGACCAGCAGTTCGGGATACGAGAACCCGGCAACCTCTTCGTGCAGGCTGACACACTGACACTCGTATTTCGTGCTCAGGGCGGTGTGTTTGTATCGTTGGATGCCTATACAAATTGTGATCGATGGCAGCGATCGACAGAGGCTCTACCCCCGGTTGGCGCCGGCAGCGGCGCGTTGACGCTGACTGAACGCGTCGAGAGCGATCGAATCAGTTTTGCCATTCTTCCGCAGTACCGCTTCAATTCTGAGGCCTCGACGCTGTCAATTGTTCTGGGTGGAAGGGCTACGCACTACTTCGAAGTCGGCGATGATATCTTCGTTGGCGTAGCGAGCGGTATTCTGACTGAAGTGGTGCTCACGAATCTAATAATCACATAGTCTCGACTCGATGCCGCGACGATTCGACAACAGCCGACGCAATCGATCAAGTACACAGAGTAATCTGCCTCGAATGATAGGTGCCGCGTACGGCGCCTTCGCATCTGGTCGGCAGCCACGCAAAGGGCTGGTCGCCGCCGGGCCGGCGGCGGAACTGCCGGCGGGCCGCCGGCGCTACGCTGCGCCGCTCGGCGCCGCTTCCCTATCGATCATCCACCACGTTTCCACGCCGCTCGTGGCTTGCGCGATTGGGTAGTCAGTCCCGGACTGAAGGGCCTCGAGCACCGGTTTCTTCTTTGCGCCGGGAGCGAGGACGAGGCGGAGCTTGGCGGCGCGGAGGATGGGTTTGGTCAGCGTGACGCGCCAGGAGTCGAGGCGCGGCACATACACCTCGGCGGCGATGCGGTCTTCGACTTCGAGGACCGGGGTGCCGGGGAAGAGCGAGGCGGTGTGGCCGTCGTCGCCCATGCCGAGAAGGACGAGGTCGAGGGTGGTGATGCCGAGGGTGCGCCATTCGTCTTCGAAGGCGCGGGCTGTGGCGGCGGGGTCGTTCAGCTCCGTGCGAAAACGGAGGAACCGGTGCGATGGCGAAAGGCCGTTTGCGAAAAGCGTCTTCTGCATCATGCCTGCATTCGAGTCGGGATCATTGATCGGGACGTAGCGCTCATCGACGACGATCCAGGTGATCGGAAATTGCGCCAGCTCTTCGCGCAATGGCGATGCTCCAAGCGATGCGTACAGCGGCTTCGGCGTCGACCCGCCGGAGAGGGCGATGGTTCGTGCGCCGGCTTCGACGCGCTGCATGATCGTACGCGCGGTGGCGGAGAGTGCGTCGGCGGCGGTGTCGAAGATACGGAGGTTCATGAGGTCGTCTCTGGATTGATTTGCTTCGCGCCTTCGCGTCTTCGCGTGATCACGCCACCCGTTTCGCCAGCTTGATCGCGATCGGCAGGACGCGCCGCAGAACCCGGTCTCCGTCGATGCGTTTGAGTTGGCGGACGATCAGCTTCTCCATCTGCTGGTCGAGCGAGCGTGTGACGGATTGGACTGTCACGCTGCCATCGACATTGGCGACCAGCACTCCCCGATCGCGGTCGCGGGTGATGCTGGCGCAGGCACCGTCTTCGAACGAGATCTCGACGAGGGCGATGCCTCCGACATCGGTCGACTGATGCCTGCGCTCGAAGACGTAATCGATCGAGCCGGCGGCGCCTTCGACTTTTCCGTTCGCGTCGACAGCGTGCCCGACTTGCGCGCTCAGCCACGATGCGTAGAGCAGCGACTCTACCGACTCGCCAAAGAATTCGTGGTTGGAACTACCGGCGATCACGCGCACACGGCGGATCGCGTTGAGCCGCCTGCGCATGGTGGGAGGATCGAAGATCGACGCCGTGGCCGCGCGCCACTCCTCGAGGCGGACCCAGTTCAGATCCGCGGGCGACGTCGAGGTCTGCTCGGCGATGCGGGAGACGAGCGCCAGATCGGCGGGCGAATCGAAGTAGACCGAGTCGACGATCAATCGATCAGCGGGCTCGAGAAGCAACTCGACATACTCCTCATGCTCGTTCGGCAGATCGCCGATCCACCAAAACGCCACCGGCATGTCGGGGATGAGCAGCGCGCTGACGACGGGGGGCACGCGATGAATCCTGTCTCCTCCGGCAACGATGTTGATCTCTTCGGAACAGACCTGTTTGCCGCCGCCGACGAGATGGCAGTTCGCGCTGATCCACGACGTCAGCTCCGCCTCGGCAGCCGGATTCGAGCGGACGACGATCGTTCGCTGAGGGACGATGGCGCTGGCGCGCCCGAGGGTCTCAGCGGCAAGGGCGTGCGTCTCGCTGCTCGAGGTGTGAGCGACGACGTTCCAGAGCGCCGCGCGTGTAACGGCATCCTCGCCATCCTTCTGGCCGCGCCACAGCTCGGAGAGGCTTTTCTCGATCGCATTCACATCGACGCGAACGTCGGCACTGGTGATGTCGGTCATGGTGTCGGGAGCCGGGGGTTTACGTAGGTCGGACTCTCCAGTCCGACATCATGAGCAAGTCGGACTAGAGAGTCCGACCTACGTAAAAAACGCCTACGTAATAAACGCAAACTTGTAGTCGCGAATGAAACCGACATCACGGCCTTCTCCACTTGCGGCCGTCGCGCTCGATGAGTTTGTCGGCGGCCTCCGGACCCCAGGTGCCGGAGGGGTAGAGCTCGGGACCGATCGGATCGGCGGCCCAGGCGTTGAGCAGCGGATCGAGCCAGGCCCACGCGGTCTCCACTTCGTCGCGGCGCGCGAAAAGCGTGGAGTCGCCGAGCATCGTTTCGAGCAGCAGCCGTTCGTACGCCTCGGGTGGCTCGGCGCCGAACGACGTGGCGTAGCGAAACTCCATCGTCACGGGAGACGTGCGCACCGTTGGGCCGGGAACCTTCGAGTCGAACTTCAGGGAGATCCCTTCATCAGGCTGGATGCGAATGGCCAGGACGTTCGGCTGCATCGTCACGTGCGTGAGCTTGTTGAAGAGCGGATACGGGGCGGGACGGAAGTGGATGGAGATGTCGGTGACGCGTTTTGGCAGGCGCTTTCCGGCGCGTAGGTAGAACGGCACGTCCGCCCAGCGCCAGTTGTCGATGAAGATCTTCAACGCCGCGTACGTCTCGACGTTCGAATTCGGATCGACCTTCACTTCCTTGCGGTAGGCGATCGCTTTCTCGCCGAGTACGGATCCGTCGATGTACTGGCCGCGCACCGAAACGTTGGTCTCGTGCCCGCGCGGAAACTCGCGAAGTGCGCGGAGCACTTTCACCTTCTCGTCGCGCACGGCATCGGCCTCGAAGGCCACGGGCGGCTCCATGCCGATCAGCGAGACGAGTTGGAGCATGTGATTCTGGATGATGTCGCGGGAGATGCCGGCGGTCTCGAAGTAGGGACCGCGCTTCTCCACGCCGATCGACTCCGCCACGGTGACCTGCACATGATCGATGTACTGGCGGTTCCAGAACGGCTCGAAGATGCCATTGGCGAAGCGGAGAACGAGGAGGTTCTGGACGGTCTCTTTGCCAAGGTAGTGATCGATGCGGAAGACCTGGCGCTCGCGGAAGGTCGTCACCGCGACGCGGTTCAGCTCCTTCGCCGACGCCAGGTCGTGGCCGAAGGGTTTCTCGATGATCGCGCGCGTGAACGGACCACCCTGCTCGGGATCCGAGACCATCTTCTCGCGGCCGAGCAACTCGGTGATGGTCGGAAAGAACTGGGGCGGGACGGCGAGATAGTAGATCCGTCTGCCGCCGGTGCCGCGCGTTTCGTCGCATTCTTTCATCTTGGCGTTCAGGCGGAGGATGCCTTCCGGCTCGCTGAATTCGCCGCGAACGTAGAAGAGGCCTTTGGCGAAGTTGTCCCAGACCGCTTCATCGACCGGACGGGTACGCGCAAACTTGTCGCACGACTCGCGCATGGCCATGCGAAAGGCGTCGTCGGTGTAGTCAGGACGCGCGTAGCCGATGATGGTCTGGCCGGGCGGAAGAAGGCCGTCATGCGCGAGGGAGTAGAGCGCCGGGATCAGCTTCCGCTGGGTCAGATCTCCCGAGGCGCCGAAAATGACGAGACAGGACGCATCGGGGACCCGTTCCTGCTCCAGTCCTTCCCGAAGAGGATTCGCTTCGATCGCGGGAGCCACCACCGACATGTTTGCTCCTCCGTTCGGCGCGATTGTATGCGAAGGAGAGCGTGGGCAGGCGTGGAGACCGTGAGCAAGAAAGCAGAGAGCAAATCAAGGATCGGAGACGCGCCCCCGATCCCTGACGCGGCGAACGACTGACTAACCGTCCGGAACAGAAAGCCGGCTATCCAGCCAGAGACTGACGAGAAAATCGAGCATAGACCCCTCCCTTCCGCCCACCGGACAAGCCGGGCGAACGTTCGTTCGGAGAGGCCTCTCGTCTTTGGGATCAGAACCGGCAGTGCTCGTTTCGTTATCAATTGGGGATTGCCATCAGAGGAGTGGTTGGCGATACTTCGCGCATCCTCCAATCCATGCTTAAGGATCTCGATGCCGCACTCAGCGATAGGGTCGCGGACGCCTACGAGGCCTACTTCGATCTTCTTCGCTTCATCGCGCGGCGGCGCTTCCGGATCCCGGCACCCGACATCCAGCCTCTCATCCACGACGTGTTCGTCTCGTTCATGAGGCACGAGAAAGTGATCGGCGACGATCGTCGATGGCTCATCGCAGCGATCAGCAACGCTTGCCGTAACTACTGGCGGAATCTGAAGCCGGGGCAGCAACTCGACGAGGAGCTGCTCGATCCGCGCACACCCGTAGACGATGTGCTGGCGCGGCACGATGTGTCTCTGCTCTTCGCACGGCTGCCGGCGGCGTGCCGGTCGATCCTGCGCCTGCGCTACGTCGAGGGATTGAATGCCCGCGAGATTGCCGCGCACTACGGAACGTCGCCCGGATACATCCGGCTGAAAGTGCACCGCTGTCTGGCCGCAGCGAGACGCGCGCTTGGGGAGCGCCCATGAGCGAGCATCCCGACCACACAACGCTGGCGAAGTACATCGAAGGTGGTCCTGTCGCCGATCGGCTGGCGATTGCGGCACATCTCGCCGACTGCGCCGGCTGCCGGAACGAGCTGGACGCTCTCGAGGCGACGTTTCGTCTGCATGACAACGTGCTCGACTTCATCGAGTCGCGAAGAAGCGATCGCGGACGGCCACAGGAACAGTTCGACATCCTCGCCACGAGGCAGAGGATGGGAGCAGAAGCGGCGCGCGCCGAATCGTTCTTCGGCGAGTTGATGCGGTTGCCGATCGAAGAGTGGCCATCTGCCTTCGCCCAGAATCCGCACCAACGCACCGAAGGGATGGTCCTGCGCCTGCTGGCCGAGGTGGAGATCGAGGTCAAACGGCGGCCGCAGCACGCGTTGCTGCTGATCAACGTTGCGGAGATCGTCACCGGCTCGCTCGACATTCCGGCGATCCACGTCTGCGCGGGAGATTGCTGGAAGCAGCGCGCGAACGCGCTTCGTCACCTCGGCAGATATGCGGAGTCGCTCGAAGCGGCGGACCTCGCTGCCGCTTTCTACCGATTGCTATCCCTCGGCGATTTTGACATCGGCCAGGCGCTCTACACCCGCGCCGTCACCCTCTTCAAGATGACCCATTACGACGAGGCTCTCTCGGTCATCCAATCCGCAAGAGAGCTGCTGCGCGAATTCGGTGACACGATGCCGCTGGCGAAGACGCTCATTCTCGAAGCCTGCATCCGCTTCGAGCAGGGGGACATCGAGTGGGCCGAACGGACATGGATCGAGGTCGTGCCGATGCTCCAGCGTTTCGATGACCGCATCGAGCTGGCCCGCGTCCGCGCGAATCTTGCCGAATGCAGCCTGAAGCGTGGCCGGCCCGCGAGCGCGCTGGCCCAGGCGCAGGCCGCGGCAACAGGTTTCGCGGAACTGGCAATGGATGCGGAGCGCATCCGCTCAGAGTGGATGGTCGCCGCAATCCTCCGGGCGCTGGGCGAGCATGACCGGGCGCTTGAGCTTCTCTACGCCGCAGCCGCCTCCTTCCGCGCCCTCGGCATGACCTCGGACGCCGGCTTCGTCAACCTCGACATCACCGAAGAGCTTCTCCGACGCAACGAATGGAGCGAAGCAGCGAACATCGCCCGCGAGCTGGCCGGGCTGTTCACGGCCGCCGGGGTCACGCTCGCCAGCGTAACCGCGCTCTCGTACCTCCGCACTGCGGTCGAAGGCGAGCAAGCCACGCCGGCGCTCGTGCGCTACGTTCGAGACTACGTCGCCGCCGATGACCCGGCGAGGACGTTTTCGGCGCCTTCGTAGTAGGGGCGTGGCAATTTTCGCTTCGCGCGAAAACTGGCGCGCTCCCCTACTTCGCCGCCGGCCCCTTCGCTTGCAGTTCCTTCGCGATCTTCTCCACTTCACCGAACACGCGCATGAAATTCTCGCCCATGATTTTGCGGACGTCGGCATCGGCGTAGCCGCGGCGTTTCAGCTCGGTGCGGATCGCGGGTAGTTTGCTGATGTCCTCCATTCCTTCGGGGACTTCGGGGATGCCGTCGAAGTCGGAGCCGATACCGACGTGATCGATGCCGGCAACCTTTACCATGTGGTCGATGTGATCGACGATCACGGTCCACGACACCTTCGGCAGCGGATTGGCCGCCATCAACGCGCGCAGGCCTTCTTCGTACACCGCTCCCTCTGACGGATCCTTCGCCTTCAATGCCGCGATCTCGGGCTTGAGTTTTTCCTCGCGCTCTTTCGAGGCCTTGGCCACCTCGTCCGAGAGAAAGACGGGATAGAAGTTCACCATCGCCACGCCGCCGTTTTTCGCGAGCGCGGTAAGCATCTCGTCCGTCATGTTGCGCGGCGCGCTGGCCAGCGCGCGCGAAGAGGAGTGCGAAGCGATCACCGGAGCCTTCGACACTTCGATGACGTCGTAGAAGGTCTTGTCGCTGACGTGCGAGATGTCGACGAGCATGCCGAGGCGGTTCATCTCCAGGACGACGTCTTTGCCGAATGGCGTGAGACCTTTGTGGATCGGCTCGTCGCCCGAGGAGTCCGCCCAGTTGTTCGTGTTCGTGTGCGTCAGCGTCATGTAGCGCGCACCGAAACGGTAGAACGCGCGGAGAATATCGAGCGAGTCTTCGATGGCGTGGCCGCCTTCGATGCCGATGAGGATCGCACGACGGTTGTCAGCGACCGCGGCCTTGATCCCGGCCGTCGACGTGGCGAAGCGGACCCAGGTCGGATAGGCGTCCACCATCTCGTGGATGGTCTCCATGATCTTGATGCAGAACGCGGCCGCTCCCTTGTTGGCGTACTTGGCGGGAACGTACGCGGCGAAGAACTCCGCGTCGAGCCCGCCGGCCTTCATGCGCGGATAGTCGAAGTGCCCGTGGGTGTTGAGGGCGCCGAGGTCGAAGGGATGATCGAGAAACTCGGTGGGCGTGTCGGCGTGTGTGTCGACCGTGATGCCAACGGGAGCCGCCGCCACCTTCGGCACCGGCTTGAAGACGGGGCGCGCGGCGTAGACCGGCGTGGCGGCGATGAGAAGGAGCGCAAGCGCAACGCGTTTCGGCATCGCGCTAGGTTAACAGGAGGCGGCTGGGTTGCTGGGTTGCCAGCCCAGCAACTCGCAATCTAGTTGTTCGCCGGTCCCTGGCTGATCTGTTCGACTGCCTTTCCGACGTTGGTGTTCTGATTGGCTTCGGTCGAGACGTCTCGCATCGACACGATCCCGACTAGCTCGTCGCTGGCGTTCACGACCGGCACGCGCCTGATCTGCGCGTTGCTCATCACGCTGAGCACTTCAGACACAGGCGCGTCGTCCCGGACTGATCGCACCGCCCGTGACATGTACGACTTCACCTTGGCGTCGCCGGCATCCTTTCCTTCGGCGACGAGACGGACCACGATGTCGCGGTCGGTCACGATCCCGATGACCTTCTTGCCGTCGACGACCGGCACGACGCCGGTATCTTCGCTCGCCATGATCCGCGCAACATCGCGGATCGAATCCGTTTCGGACACCGTGCTTGGGTTCGCTGTCATGACGTCGCGCGCACTGCGTGAGCCTGATTTCTGATTCGAGTCTTTGGCCATGTAGATGATCCTCCCCTGTTTCACCAGGCGGAGGAGCAAGGCGCGTGCCCCGAATCAAATGTCAGAACGCGAAGCGAACGCCGACGCCGACTGCACCGTAACGCGGCTTCGGACTGTAGAAGTGCGCCCAGTGGTACGACGCCTCCGCCATGATGCCGACGCTGCGTGAAATGGGAAAGATCCCGCTCACGCCGCCGACGAAGCCGTAGTCGGTATCCTGCCGGCTGCCACTGCTCTGGCGGTAAATACCGGTTCCCGCGAACAGGCCGGTATACCCGAACGGCTCGGCGAAGCGGTACTCGACCGTGGCGTCGGCATATTCGAGCTGTCCTTTCGGATCGACGACGTCGGCGATCTGCTTGCCGTCGGAGTCCTTCTTCACGAAGACGGTTCTGGCGTCCATCCGCCCAACCTTGATCTTGATGAAGGTGTTCTGCTCCGTCTCGATTCCGTACGAGATCTCTTCGAACCCGTGTTGGAAATCGGACTTGCCGCCGTCGAACGACTTCAGCGCTTTCGCTCCTCCTGCGAGGATCGTGAGCTCGTGGTTCTGGGCGAGAACGGGGAACGCGGTAACGAGGAGAAAGCCGAGGAGTATCAGAGTCTTTTTCATGCAGGCCTCACTATATCGAAGTTGTGGGGGTGGCTGGTCGGGAGCCGGGTGTCGGAGAAGATCCAATGATTCTGCTCCGACGCCCGACTCCCGACCTGCGACTCCCGTTACAATCCACCCATGTTGCAAACGCTGTCCTTAATTGGACGGGAGACGGCGAGAATAGTTCTTCACGCGTCGTGCGTCGTGTGCGGCGGCGAGCTGCCGTGGCGGGCCCGGAAGGCTTCCTGCTGCGCGGCGTGCTGGTCGTCGCTGCCGCAGATTCCGGCGACGCGCTGCCGCTACTGTGCGGCGCCGTGGAGCGGGAACGACCCCGGTTACGTCTGCGGATCGTGCCTCGCCACACCGCCGCCGGTCGAGTGGACCGAAGCGTGGGGCTGCTACCGAGGCTCGCTCGAAAAGGTCCTGCACGCGTTCAAGTTCAAACGCCACGATTTCTTCGCGGCGCCCCTCGCCGAGCTGATCGAGAGCGTCATCCGGGGGCGCGGTGATCTCGACTTCGACGCCGTGGTCCCCGTTCCGATGCATCGCGCGAAGCTGCGCAGGCGCGGCTACAACCAGGCCGAGCTTCTCGCCCGCGCTCTGGGCCGCCGACTCGGAGTTCGCTGCGAGACGGCGCTCCTGACGAAGACGCGCGACAGCGGCGCGCAATCGAGATTGGCCCGCAATGAACGAGCGGCGAATGTGCGCGATGCCTTTCGGGCCTCGCCCCGTGCTGCATCGCGGCGCATCCTTCTCGTCGACGATGTGATCACGACCGGCGAGACGATCCGCGCCTGCGCCCGCGCCCTGACCGACGCCGGCGCGAAACGCATTGCGGCGGCGGTGGTAGCGAAGACGGAGTGACAGAGATCAGAAAAGCAGAGATCAGAGATTAGAGACTTGACGGTTCCACTTGGTCTTTAATCGCTGATCTCTTATCTCCATCGCAGCGATCAGAGATCAGGAAGGAGATCAGAAAACTTGACCACTCCCCCTGATCTCTGATCTCTAATCCCTTGTCTCTGCTTTTCCCGGAGAATCAATGCCCAACTACGACCTGATCATCATCGGCGGCGGGATCATCGGCGGGAGCACGTTGTACCACCTGGCGCAGATCGGCTACGGCGGGCGCGTGCTCGTGCTCGAGCGCGAAGATGCGTTGTCGAAAGGCTCGACCGCGCTCTCCGCCGGCGGCTTCCGCAACATCTGGACGACGCCGATCAACATGCGGCTGACGAGCTACTCGATCGGGAAGCTGAAGTCGTTTCAGGATGAGCTTCAGTTTCCGATCGGATTCGATCAACGCGGCTACCTCTTCTGCCAGTACGAAGAGAACTTCGAGAGTGCCCGGGCGTACGGTAGCGAGTGGGCGAAGAACGGCGTGACGATCGAATTTCTCGACGCGACGGAAGTCGAAGCGAAGGTGCCGGGTCTCCGCGCTGGCATCGGACATATCGATCCCGAGGTGAACGAGATCCTGCAGATGAAGCCGATCGCCGGCGGAGTCTTCGGACCCGACTGCGGCAGCTTCGATCCCTCGGCGGCCGCGCAGGGTTACTTCGAGCGCGGGCTGGAAGGATTCGCAGGACGCGCCGAGCTGCGTCTGAACGCATCCGTGAAGAAGCTGCGCATCCTCGACGGCAAGTATCGCGGCGTGGAGATGGAGGATGGCTCATTCATCGAGAGCGAGAAGATCCTCGTCGCCGCGGGCGCGTGGACCAACGCGCTCATGGAAGCGTCGGGACTGACTGGAGACGACCTGCCGCCGGTAATCCCGCTCAATCGCATGCTTTTCATCACGAACATGCCACCGATCGAGGGCTTCGAGCGGATACCGATGACGATCATCGACAACGGCATCTATTTCCGTCCCGAGGGACCGAACTTGATGATCGGGCGCGCGGACCCTGATACGCCGGCAAGTTTCGACACCACCGCCGACGCGAAGTACTACGAGGAGCAGATCAACTACTACATGCAGGAGCGCATCCCCGGGATGGAGCGCTGCCGGTTGATGTCGATGTGGGGCGGGCTATACGACACGAACGATGTCGATCACAACGCCGTCTTCGGCGAGCATCCGCACGTCGCCGGCTTGCTCTTCGCCACCGGGTTCTCGGGCCACGGTGCCATGGAGTCGCCGGCCGCTGGTCTGGCACTCTCCGAACTATTGCAGTACGGCCAGTACCGCACGCTCGACTGCACGCCACTCTCGATCGCGCGGTTCTGGGAGAACAAGCCGATTCACGAGACGATCGTGATTTAGGAACCGGTATCACCACAAAGACACAAGGGACACAGAGATCGGTTCTTTTCTCTGTGTCCTCAGTGTCTCTGTGGTTCATTCTTGATTTTCGCCTTTCGTCGCTTCCGCTCCCTCTTCACCTTCCTCCCCTCCGCCTTTTCGTTCCCGATCACCTCCCACTTCGACCGGATCCGCCAGCGGCCGTGCATCCACACCCACTGCTCTGGCACGCGGCGGATCTGCTCCTCGATGTCGGCGGTGAGGCGCGCGGTGATCGACGCCGCATCGTCGTCGGGACCGGCGAGAATCGGTTCGAGGATGCGGATGTGCAGCATGTCGCCGCGGCGCTCGCAGAACATGCGAATGATCGGCGTCCCTGTCGCGATCGCCAGTCTGGCCGGACCGAGCGGGGCCAGCGCCGGCCGCCCGAAGAACGTCACGCGCACGCTCTCGGAACGGATGCTTTGATCGATCAGAAATCCGAGAAGGCTGCCGCGCCGCAACGCACGGATCATTTCCCGCCCGGCAGCGGTCGAGCCTCGATCGATCGTGGCGATTCCGCTGCTATGCCGCAACTCGGTCGCGAAATCGTTCATCTCCGCTTCGTCGCGCTCGCGATGAAGCACGGTGAGCGATGTATGCCGGGCGATGGCATGAGCAAGCCACTCCCAGTTGCCGCAGTGACCGGTAATCCCGATCGCTCCCTCACCTGTCGGGAGATTCTTGAGACCCTCGAACGTCGTGGTCCGCGCCAGCGTCTCCGCGTTGAGGTTCGGCAACCAGAGAGTCTCGGCGAGTGTCTTGCCGAGGTGATGAAACATCTGACGGGCTGTTCGGAGGCAGCGCCTGCGAGACCAATCGGGGAACGCGGCGGTGATGTTCGCGATGGCGCGCCCGCGATCGGGCCACAGCAGAAGCCAGCCCAGTTGTCCGATGAAAACGCCGATGCCTCGGGCGGTGGAAAGGGAAAGGCGGCGCACGATGGCGCTCACGCCGCGCAAGCCGATCGTCAGCACGCGCCCACGAAGCACGCGTCGGGTAGGAATGGTCACAGGATGGATTCTATGTTGCGGCTGCTATCCTTCGCGCACACATGGCTCACGCGCGCGACATCCGCGTCATCGTCTCCGACATCGACGGCGTCTGGACGGATGGAAAGATCATCTACGTGGGCGACCGCCTCGAGGCCAAGCACTTCAATGTCCGCGACGGCCTCGGCGCGAAGCTGGCCCAGCGCGCCGGCATCCAGATCGTGCTGCTGACGTCGCGACGCTCGGCCGCGCTCTTGCGCCGGGCGCAGGAGCTGTCCATCACCGAGTTGCATCAGGGTGCTACAGACAAGGCTGTTGCCTGCGCGGAGATCCTCGAGGCGTTGGCCCTCTCGTTCGATCAGGCACTCTACATCGGCGACGATCTTCCCGACCTGGCGCCGATGCTGCGCGCCGGACTCTCCGCCGCTCCAGCCGATGCGGTGGCGGAGGTTTACGCTGCGGCTTCCTGGAAACTGACGTCCCTCGGTGGACAGGGCGCATTCCGCGAGCTGGTCGAGCGCCTTCTGCGCGAGCGCGGCGAGTGGGAGGCAGTTGTTCAGGGTTACCGCTAGTTGCTTTATGATCCGCACGCATCACAACAATTGAGGTCACGATGTCTGAGCAGGCGCGCGTCCTGATCGTCGAAGATAGCGAAACTGACCGTGCTCTGCTCGATGCGCACCTGAGCCGCGACGGGTTCGATACCGACTTCGCATGCGATGGCGTCGAAGCGTGGCAGATGCTCGACGCCGATCCCGACCGCTACGACCTCGTCCTCCTCGACCGTTCCATGCCCCGTATGAACGGCATGGACCTGCTCAAGCGCATCAAGAGCGATCACCGTTTCCTCATCGTCCCGGTCATCCTCCAGAGCGCACTCGTCGCGCGCGATGAAGTGATCGAAGGCATCCGCGCCGGCGCCTACTACTACCTGACCAAACCCTACGACGTCGAGATGCTGATGAGCGTCGTGCGCACGGCCGCTGCCGACAGTGCCGCCGCGCGCGAGCTGCAGCGGCGCGTACGCCGGGGGTTGCAGGTTCTGCAATTGCTCGACGACGCGCACTTCACGTATCGCACGATCGAAGAAGCGCGCGGTCTGGCCGCGGTTCTCGCCAACGCCTGTCCTGATGCCGAGGCGACGGTCATCGGGCTCACCGAGCTCCTCGTCAACGCCGTCGAGCACGGCAACCTCGGCATCACCTACGACGACAAGAGCGCGCTGCTGTCCGAGGGGACGTGGGCAGCCGAAGTCGAGCGAAGGCTCGCGCTGCCGGAGAACGTCGCAAAACGCGTTGACGTCGGATTCCATCGCAACGACACCGAGTTGCGCTTCACGATCGCCGACCGCGGCAACGGGTTCGAGTGGACGCGCTACCTCGACATCGACCCGCGTCGCGCATTCGACCGGCATGGACGCGGCATCCTGATGGCGCGCCACGTCAGCTTCTCCTCGATCGAGTACCGCGGTTGCGGCAATGAGGTTGTGGCAACGGTCGATTGTTGTACGCCCGAGGCGGCGGCTACTGCGTGATTAGCTCAGACGAAGGCATCACCACAAAGGCGCAGAGGACACGAAGATCAGAGACAAGAGATCAGCGATCAGGGACAACACCCAGCCTCCTGATCTCTAATCTCTTGTCTCTGATCTCCGTGTCCTCTGTGTGTCTGTGGTTCAACGGTTTTCTGATCAAGAATCAAGGCTGACCTTGACCGACTCAACTCCCACCCTCGCCCGCCGCCTCGGCGCGTTCGACGCCACGATGATCGTGATGGGCGGGATCATCGGCTCGGGAATCTTTCTCAATCCCACCGTGGTCGCGAAGCAGGTTCACACGCCCGCGCTGATCCTCGGCGCGTGGATCGCCGGCGGCGTCATCGCGCTCCTCGGCGCGTTTGCTTACGCGGAGCTGGCTGCGTTGCGTCCCGAGGTCGGCGGTCAGTATGCGTACCTTCGCGATGCCTACCATCCCTCGGTTGCCTTCATGTACGGCTGGGCGCTGCTGCTCATCGTGCAGAGCGGCGGGATGGCGGCGGTCGCCGCGACGTTCGCGCGCTACGCGCTCAGTCTGATCGGCATCGCAATTCCGGAGTGGACGGTCGCCGTCGGCGCGCTGCTCATCCTCACGCTCATCAACTGTCTCGGCGTGCGCAGCGGCAGCAACACGCAGAACGCACTCATGCTGATGAAGCTCGCCGCGATCGCCATGCTCCTCGTGGCCGGCGCGACCGTCGTCGCGCCGCACGCCGCGCCACGCGCGATGCTCGACGCTCCCCTCTCCACCGATCTCTTCCTCCGCTTCGGCGCGGCCATGACTCCGGTGATGTTCGCGTACGGCGGCTGGCAGACTGCGAGCTTCGTGTCGGGCGAGCTGGCGCGCCCGCGCCGCGACCTTCCCATCGGCTTGCTCGTCGGCATCATCGGCGTCATCGCCATCTACGTCGGTGTCAGTTTCGTCTGCGTGCGCGCGCTCGGCGCTGACGGATTGGCGAACGCCGCCACCCCCGCCTCCGCCGTGATGCGCCTCGCCCTCGGCGAGCGCGGCGCGCGCCTGATCGCTGCCGGCATCGCCATCTCCACGCTCGGCTTTCTCAGCCAGAGCATGCTCACCGCCCCGCGTGTCTACTACGCGATGGCAGCGGATGGACTCTTCTTCAAGAGCGTCGGACGCATCAGCGCGAAGACGCACGTGCCGGTCGTCGCGATCGCGCTGCAGGGAATCGTCGCCATCATCATCACCGTCTCCGGCACCTACGAACAGATCCTCAGCTACGTCGTCTCGACCGATTTCATCTTCTTCGGCCTGACCGGCCTGGCGCTCTTCATCTTCCGCCGCCGCCAACCCGCCGCCGGCTTCCGCACGCCGGGCCATCCATTCACGACCGGCATCTTCACGCTCTCCTGCTGGATCGTCGTCATCGCCACGATCGTAAAGTCGCCAGTCAACAGCCTGATCGGATTCGGGATCCTAGCGGCGGGGTTGCCGGCGTATGCGTGGTGGAGAAGCGCGAAGCAGCGGTCATTGTGAACCGGAGGAACGAACGTAGGTCGGACTCTCCAGTCCGACTCTTTTCAAAAAACGAGGCGTCGGACTAGAGAGTCCGACCTACGTTTAGCCCTCGCACCTATGAGGACGACGGCGCGGGTGAAGCGCGCTCTCTACGTTCGCGGCGCGTCGATCGGCCGGATGGCAGCCTTCGCGTCACCGCTCGTCCCCGCACCCTTGAACACGCTCGTGGCCATGGCGATGATCGAGCCGACGTCGCTCAGGTTTGCGGGGATGATCATCGAGTTACCGCTCTTGGCAAGCTCGCCGAACTGTTTGATGTACTCCTCGGCTAACCGAAGCTGCATTGCTTCGAATCCGCCCGCGGTCTTGATCGCTTCGGCCACGGCCTTGATTCCGTTCGCAGTGGCGACGGCAACCGACTCGATCGCCGCGCTCTGGCCCTCGGCTTCGTTGATCGCTTGCTGCTTCTTCGCTTCCGACGCCTTGATGACCTGCTGCTTGTCGCCCTCGGCCTGATTGATCGACGCGTCGCGCTGCCCTTCCGATTGAAGCACCGTGGCGCGCTTTTCCCGCTCGGCGCGCATCTGCTTCTCCATCGCCGCCAGCACATCCTTCGGCGGATTGATGTTCTTGATCTCGTAGCGGAGCACTTTCACGCCCCACGCTTCCGAGGCTTTGTCGACTTCGCTCACGACCATGAGATTGATGTTCGTGCGCTCCTCGAAGGTTCGGTCAAGCTCGATCTTGCCGATCTCGCTGCGCAGGTTCGTCTGCGCGAGCTGCGAGATGGCGAAGGTGTAGTCAGAGATCCCGTACGACGCGCGCGCCGGATCGAGCACTTTGAAATAGAGGACGCCGTCGACCGCCACCTGCACGTTGTCGCGCGTGATGCAGACCTGTTCCGGCACGTCCATCGCCACTTCCTTGAGCGAATGCTTGTAGCGGACGTTGTCGAGGAACGGCACGAGGATGTGAAAGCCTGGCTCGAGCGTCGACGAATACTTGCCCAGCCGCTCCACCACCCACGCGTTCTGCTGCGGCACGACGCGCGCGATGCGGCTGATCATGATGAGCGCAAAGATGACGACGACGAACGCGACGATTACAGTCATGACGCCCTCCGTTGATGTTGTTTACGACGCGCGGACGTAGATGGTCAGTCCGACGACCTTCTCCACGACGCAGCGTTGTCCTTTGAGAAGCGGTACTTCTCCGACATTCCGTGCGGTCCAGGTGCTGCCGCGCATCTCTGCCTTCCCCTCGCCCGCCACCGCCAGATCGCCGAGGACGATGGCTTGTTCACCGATCATCGTGTCGACGACGTGGGTCTTGCTGAGGCCCAGCTTGCGCACGACGATCGGACGCACGAACACCAGCAGAACGACGGACGAGATGGCGAAGATGAGGAGCTGCGCCCACAGCGGAATGACCAATCCCAGACCGACGAGAATGGCCACGAGGAACGCCCCGACGGCGAAGAACCCGACATGCGCGGTCGTCGCGAAGAACTCGATCGTGAGCAGAAGAAACGCGAGGAGAACCCAGAACCACCATTCCATATGCGTGTGTGGATGAGGTTACCACGCTGCCCGCGGCCTGTTACTGCACCTCGGAGAGCACACTCTTCGCAATCGCCGGGATGAGCTTGACGTCGTCCGCGGTGCCGCGCGTCATGATCACGAGGATCAGCTTCCGTCCGCTGGGCAGCTCGATGTACGCGGCATCGTGGCGGACTTCCGAGGTCCATCCTGCTTTCGACCACTCCTTCGACCCTGCCGGCAATGACTCGCCGATGAACTCCTTCACCTGGTTCTCATCCGCGCGCAGCGGGTTTAGCGGACGCTCCAGCAGCGCCAGCATCTTGTCGCTGGCCGTGGGACTGACCGCGCGTTTGCGCACGATCCAGAGCATCAGCGAGGCGAACGAATTGGCGCTGGAACGGTTGCGGTTTGGCCGCGCATCGCCGCCGAGGATCTGCTTCTCGCGTCCGAATGGTCCGAAGCTCCAGGGCTTGGCCATGGCGCTGATGTCGTAGCCCATCGACGCAAACCATTTGTTCACCACGCGCCGCTTCTCCATGAACTTGTTCAGCGCGCGCCCTTCGAGATTCGGACCTGGAGTGGTGTCGCTGATGACGTCGATGAGAAACGCGGTCGCGTCGTTGTCGGAGATACGGATCATCTCGCCGAGCGCCCGCGCAACCTCCGGATCGCCCTCCAGGTGCTGATGAAACACCTCGGCCATGATGTAGAGCTTGACCACCGAGGCCGGATAAAACGGCGCATCACCATGCCAGTCGCCGCGATCGACCGTCGAGTCCTTCGTGACGTCGATGATGCTGATAGCCAGGTTGTCCGCAGTCAGCTTCGGAAAATCCTTCAACGTCTGCTCCGCCGCATGCTGCACCGCCAGCCCGAGCGCGGGATTCTTCGGGACATCGGTGAACTCGCGGAAGTTGGCGAAAGCGGATGTGGTGGCGGCGGTGAGGAAGAGCAAAGCAGCGAATCGGATGCGCATAGCGTCATTGTAGCGGTGGCAAACAATGACTCACGCGAAGGCGCGAAGACGCGAAGGTCAAAGGACAACTCCCTTCGCGTCTTCGCGTCTTCGCGTGAGCGTCTTCGCGTGACTACTTCCTCCACCCCCGCACCTTCTCCGCCACTGCTTCCGGCGTGAAACCGAGGTGCTTCTCGATGTCGGCCAGCGGGGCGGAGGCGCCGAAGCGGTCGATGCCGATGATCAGGGCGTCGTGCTTGACGTACTTGTACCAGCCGGAGGAGCGGCCGGCTTCGATGGCGACGATGCGGCTGCGGTCGCCGAGGATCTCGTTCTGGTAGGCGGCGTCCTGGCGATCGAAAAGGTCGAGCGACGGGGCGGAGACCACGCGGGCTCGCACGCCTTCCTGGCGCAGCAGCTCGGCCGTGCGCACGGCCAGCGTCACTTCCGAGCCGGTGGCGATGAACGTGAAGTCGCCGTCAGCGTAACCGTCGAGCACGTATGCGCCGCGCCAGATCTGGTGCGGATCGAAATCGGCGCCGTGCGGGATGATGTCGACCTTCTGGCGCGTGAACACGAGCAGCGTCGGCCCCTCGTGCTTGCTCCCGATCGCGTACGCCCACGCCATCCCCGTCTCCACGCCGTCCGCGGGACGGAAGAGCGTCATGTTCGGGATCAGGCGGAGCGAGAAAAGCTGCTCGACCGATTGATGCGTGGGACCATCTTCGCCGAGGAAGACCGAGTCGTGCGTGTAGACGAAGATCGACGGAATCTTCATCAGCGCAGCCAGCCGGATCGCCGGGCGCATGTAATCCGAGAAGATCAGGAACGTCGAGCCGTGTACACGCAGCGGTCCGTACAACGTCATGCCGTTGATCGCGGCGCCCATGGCGTGCTCGCGGATGCCGAAGTGCAGGTTCTTACTCTTGAACTCAGCGAACGGCGGCGGATCGTTCATGTCGTCTTTCGCCCGTTCGATGGAGCCGCCGTTCTTGAAGTTCGTCTTCGTCGATGCGGACAGATCAGCTGCGCCGCCGACAACGAACGGGGCGATGTCGCCGATCTTCTGGATGACCTGATTCGACAGCTCGCGCGTCGCGATTGGCTTGTCGGTCTTCCCCGCCTCGGCCAGCTGCAGCTCGAACCCTTCCGGCAGCGTGTGCGACCAGTAGCCGTCCCACTCCGCCGCCAGTTGCGGATTGCGCGCGCGCCACTCGGCCATCCCTTTGTCCCATTGCTTCCGCGCGCGGGCCAGCTTCTTCACCTTGCGCGTGAACTCGGACTGCACTTCGTCAGGAATGTAGAACGTTGGCTCGGCAGGCCAGCCCAGTGCCGCCTTCGTCGCCGCTGCTTCCTCGGGGCCGAGGGGCTCGCCGTGCGCGCGCGAGGTGCCGTGAAACTTCGGGCTCCCCCACCCGATCACCGTCTTGGCCATGATCATCGACGGCTTGTCGGTCACCTTCTGCGCTTTGCGAATGGCCTTGCGGACGGCGTCGCGATCGTGGCCGTCGATCTTCTGCACGTGCCAGTGCGCGGCCTCGAAGCGCTTCTTCACATCCTCGGACATCGATAGCCGCTTGTCGCCGTCGAGCGTGACGTCGTTGTCGTCGTAGAGGTAGATCAGATTGCCGAGCCCGAGGTGACCGGCCAGCGACGCGGCCTCGGAACTGATGCCTTCTTCGAGATCGCCGTCGGAGCAGATGACGTAGATCCAGTTCTGGACGGGCTTGAACGGATCATCGGTGTTGAAGCGGGCCGCCATCATCTTCGAGGCGATTCCCATCCCGACGCCGTTCGCGAATCCCTGGCCGAGGGGGCCGGTCGTGACTTCGATGCCGGGCGCATCGCCGTACTCAGGATGCCCGGCGGTCTTCGAGCCCCACTGCCGGAAGCTCTTCAACTGATCGATGGTCATCTCCGGATAGCCGGTGAGATGCAGCAGCGAGTAAAGCAGCATCGAGGCGTGCCCGGCGGACAGCACGAAGCGGTCGCGGTCCTGCCAGGAGGGTTCCTTCGGATCGTGCCGCATGAAATCGGTCCAGAGGACGAAGGCCATGTCGGCCATGCCCATCGGCGCGCCGGGATGGCCGGACTTCGCCTTCTCGACGCCGTCGATGGCGAGGAAGCGGATCGTGTTGACGCAAAGCTCTTCCAGCTTGTCCTTCGTGCCGCTCTTCGGCTCGTTGTGCGATTCCGCTTCCGCGATGGCGGCGCTGGCCTCTGCCGCGCCACCTGTCTGTTCGTCCATGTTGCCTCCGGTGCGCCGCGGACTGGAGCAAAGGTTCCCGTTGCTGCCGGAACGCTTTCCGCTGCCCGCGGGCGCGTGGATTATACTCAGCGGCATCCGGTCAAACTCGCAGCGAGTGGAGGACTTCCCTGGCACGAGATGAGAGCGTTACCGTCAAAGGCTCGCCGGTTCGCAGCCTGCAGAAGTTTCTCGAATCCGAGCTCTCGGCAGAGCAGCGCGCAACCGCGTTGCAGACGCTCCCCGCCGAGTACGCCACGCGCCTGGGCGGCATCGTGCTGGCCACCGAGACGATTCCGGTACACATTCTCAATGCGCTGACGGCCGAGGGCGCAAAGGCGAAAGGCGAAACGGTGGAGCAGTTCGCCCGACGCGCAGGACGCGAGGGAGCGTCAGACGCCGTCAAAGGCATCTACCGTTTCTTTGCCCTGATCCTCACGCCGGCGGCGCTGCTCAGCAAAGCTTCGAGCATGTGGAGCACGCTCTACAACCGCGGGCAGATGCGCATCGAGAACCAGACCGACCGCGGCGCGACGATCAAGCTGCTCGATTTCCCATCCGAGACCGCCGGCTGCGCGCGCATCACGGGCTGGATCGAGCGCATGGCGGAACTGACCGGCGTGAAGGACGTTCGCGTCCAGCAGACGCAGTGCTACGCCAAGGGAGCCCCGCATTGCGAATGGAACGTGACGTGGCAGTGAGGGGAACTCTTCGCAATTGAAGCCAGCGGATATGTCGCGGCAGGTTTAGCGCACGCGACCGATCAGATGAACGGGTTCACGACCTCGAGGTTCTCAATGCGGAAACCGTGTTGAAGATCCTCGGTGTAGACCTTGCGACAGCCGGAGATCAGTGCCGCACGCAAGATCAGCGCATCCCAAATCGAGAAGCCCTGCTGCCGATGCAGATCGATTGCACCGAGCAGATCGATAACCTCGAGCCTGATGACGTCGAGTCGTGAATAGATCTCGACACGGCGACGTGCGGCCTCTGCCTCCATTCCAAGTTTTCGGGTCGATGCAGAGAAATACTCCTGCAGTACCTGGAGCGAAATCCGTCCGCTTCGGTCGCCGACGAGTTGCCGGATCAACTGCTGCGCACGTTCACGCTTGACAGGATCGGCGCGATCGTCAGCGTACAGAAGCACGTTCGTATCAACGAACGCCGGCTCGCTCATGAAGTTCCTCGCGCGTCCAGCGTTTGCCGCCAGAGTCTCCGGCACTCATGCTCCACAGCGAATCCAGCTCTGCGACCATGTCGTCGCTGGAGCGATCGGAGGCCAGTTCCTGGATATAGTCACGGACCATCTCGTTCAAAGAGGTGCCCCGACGACTCGCCAGTTCTTCCGCGCGAGCCACGACTTCATCATCGACCGACAGCGTCACTTTCATGCATACATTCTACGTCGGATCATCGGTTCACCACAGAGACACAAAGAGCACAAAGGTTCTCTGTGTCCTTTGTGCCTCTGTGGCGAATGGTTTAAACAAGTGGCGGCCCCCAAACGGAAGCCGCCACTCGCACAACACAACTACTGAGACACAGGCTTCGGCGGCGTCTTCGGCTTACGCGACCTTCGCGGAAGCGTTGACGCCATGATGTCGATGTGGGGCTTGAGAACCAGGCCTTCATCGCCGCCGAGCTGCCTGCCGACCTTGTACACCCGTCGTGCCTTCGCAATGCCCTGCCAATGGTGATAATTCAGCCCGTACTTGAGGATGTCGATGTACGTCTTCAACTCGTCGAATACGGGACGCTGCTCTTCGAAGTCACGATGGGCCTGCATCTCGGCGGAGGTCGTTGCCGCCGATTGTGTCCAGACGTCCGAGGCGGTGAGGCCGTTGATGGCCGCATCGACAAACTGCGGAGGAACTCCTCTGGCGGCGCGGATGCGCCCCGTCTGCAGTGGATCGGGCGGCACAATCTCAGGCATCGTCTCTCGTAACGCTCTCAGGATCTCCACGCGGTCGGCTGGTGCCAACGTCGTAGCGCGGATCGCCGCTACGATGTCTGCCGGGGTTAACGTTACTGCGGTTGTTTGACTGGAACTACCGGGGGCTGAGGACATGGGTCTCCTTCTACTTGGTTATGAACCCAGACATGCGAGCTGTCGCCTATTCGCCAGTTCCTCGCTATCCCCTTAGATTCATCAGAAATGAAAAGGTTTCTCCACCAAGCGCGTGCGGGCAGCTACTAAGTCTTTCTGATAGACAGCGACCCCTAATTGATGCCACGAGATTTCCGTGCTGATGGCGCGGTACAAGCCACAGCCGGCGCCGCTTGTATGACTCCGCAGGCGAAGCAGTCGAGTGGTTGCGCGGACCGGTGCAGTGCTCACGCGGAGCAGTTGACTGCTGACGCTGAGCAGTTGACTGCTGACGTTGAGCAGTTGACTGCTGACGCTGAGCAGTTGACTGCTGGCGCTGAGCAGTTGACTGCTGACGCTGAGCAGTTGACTGCTGACGCTGAGCAGTTGACTGCTGACGCTGAGCAGTTGACTGCTGACGTTGAGCAGTTGACTGCTGACGTTGAGCAGTTGACTGCTGACGTTGAGCAGTTGACTGCTGACGCTGAGCAGTTGACTGCTCGCGTCCACCACTCGCAGGCTGCCGCCCACCACTCGCAGCGTGGCGCCGACCAGTTACTGGATGACGCGCGCGCTATCGAGCATCCCCGCGACCGTATCCGCCAAGCGTAGAATCAGTGCGCCCATCTCATCCACGCAAATGAACGTCACCCGCACGGCTTCTGCCGCCTTCACCGCCGAATTCGAGAGTGAGGAGGAGCTGCGCGAAGAGCACCGCACGAATCTGTCGATGGGCGGGCTTCGTCTGGTCACGGCAGAGACGGTGGCTCTCAACGCCACGCTGCTGGTGACGCTGCGCGGACCGTGGGGTGGCGAGTCCTTCGCGCGCGCCACGGTCGTCGCACTCCTTCCTGACGGCATCGCGCTCTCGATTGACGGGAACAGCGACGAACTTCTGTCCCGTCTGATGGCCAGACCGCCCGGCGATCCGGAACCGCCATCGGAAGAGGCGCCTGAGCAGGAGGAGACGATCGAGAAACGGGAGAACGTCTGGGACCGCATCCGCGCGCTCTCGCAGATGGAGAAGCTCCTGCTGGCCGTGAAAGCCGACCGCAGCGAGCGCGCCCTGCTGCTGCAGGACAATGATCCCCGCGTCCTTCTCTCTTTGCTCCGCAATCCGCGCCTCACCGTCGACGAGGTGGCGCGCCTGGCGAAATCAACGTTCCTGAACTACCAGATCGCCGACGTGATCATGAAGACCACCCAGTGGATGTCCGTCCTCGACGTCCGCCTCGGCCTCATGCACAACGCCAAGACCCCGCCCGCCTTCGCGCTACGTATCCTGCCCACGCTCCCGGAGTCCGAGGTGCGAGCCATCGCCCGCGCCGGCTCGAGCATGGCGCTGAAGACGGCGGCGCTGCGATTGCTGCAGGGACGTTAGTTAGAGTCTCATCCGCAGATGTCGCAGATAGACGCAGATAGATCTGTGTTCATCTGCGTCATCTGCGGATAAGCCCGTGCTATCGGCCTAAGAAGCGCCCGCAGTACAGGGCAGAATTTCGTCCGGATCTTTATACAGCGGCGGCAGATCGGGGATGCCGCCCCAGCGCACGCCGTCGATGATCGCGTCAGCCCGCGCGGCCTGCGCTGTGTCGAGGCCGGAATAGGCGAATGCGAACTGGCCCCACTGCGGCTTCTCGATGATCGTAGTGCGGCAGCGCTGGTTCGGGGAGCCGCCGATCCGGTTGCGCCGTATCAAGCCGTTCACGACCGTCGTTCGTACGCGCCCGCGACATTCGCCCTGCGGAGTTACCGCGCGGCCAAAGCGGCCGCGCAAGATCACCGTTCGCCTGTAACGGTCGAAAAATATCGTGTCCTGGTATTCGTAACCAGTGCTGTGCGTCCACTCGTAACAGACGCCCTTCGACGGCGGAAGAAAGAACATGTACTGCTGGGCCCAGGTGGTATCCGGTGCCGGAAGCGGCCGGTCCGCGCATCCGGATAGCAGCATCACCCACACAATCGCCACGGCCGTCTTCATGCCTGCAAGTATCCCCCGATTCACCAACCCATACCGGCCGCCATTCATCGACGACTGTATCGCCATCGATCACGTGATAGCGGTGGTACATCGCTGCGGTGAGGCAGGAGCGATTCGGCACGCCAAGACCCCACCCGCCTTCGCGCTACGTATCCTGCCCACGCTCCCGGAGTCCGAGGTCCGAGCCATCGCCCGCGCCGGATCGAGCATGGCGCTGAAGACGGCGGCGCTGCGATTGCTGCAGGGACGTTAGAGGCTCATCCGCAGATGTCGCAGATGCTCGCAGATTCAATCTGCGCCTATCTGCGTCATCTGCGGATAAGGTTTTCACCAACCCCGCACCGGACGCCATTCATCGACGATCGCGTCGCCATCGAGCACGTGATAGCGGTCGTACATTGCCGCCGTTAAACAGGAGTGATTGGGGACGATGCGAAGGCGCGTGCCGACGGGTGGGGGCGCGGACATCCTCACCTTGCCGTGCTCCTGCGACAGGGCGACGAGGCGTGCGTCGAGCGGGTGGAGCGCGACGTCGCAGACGAGGCCGTAGCCGAAGGTCGGATCGAGATGATCGGGGCTCGTGTCTTTCGATAGCGCCAGCGCGCCGGCGTCGATGATCGCTTCGCCGCGCTCGGGGTACGAGCCGACGACCGTGGCCAGCACGGAGACGGCGACGTCTTTGAGTGTGCAGGACCCGAGGGTGGACTGGAAGGCGTCGAAGAAAACGTAGTTGCCCGGGCGCACCTCGTCAGTGTCGGTGAACGTCTCGACGACCGACGTTGTCGGCGTCGAGCCGATGCTGCGCACCACGCCCGCCAGACCTTCGTTCTCGATCAGCGCGCGGAACCTCGTGAGCGACGACGTCTCCTCCGCGGCGATGCGCCGGATCTCATCGACGTCGTGCGCGTTGTATGAGTGACCGGCGTGTGTGAGCAGTCCCTGAAAATGGACCGCGGGCGAACGGGAGATGGCGATGGCGAGCCGCGCGCTGTCAGGATCGTCGGGATCGACGCCGGCACGGTGATAGCCGCAGTCGACCTTGAGAAACACGTCGAGCGCGTCGTCATGCGCCGCGCAAAACTCTTCTACCGCGTGTAGAGCGGCAGCGCTGTCGATGAGAATGTTGAACCGCTCGATTCGTGCCGCCAGCGCCGCCGCGCGCTCCAGTTTTTCGGGCGCAATCGGCATGGCGTAGGTGATGTCGCCGAATCCCGCATCCGCGAAGAACTCCGCCTCGGCCATAGTCGAAACGGTGATCGGACCGGTGCCGCCGCCATGCTGCATCCGTCCGATCTCGATCGTCTTGTGCGTCTTCACGTGCGGGCGGAATGCAACCCCCGAGGCCTGGGCCTTGGTGCGCATGCGCAGGCAGTTTTGCTCGACAATGGTGCGGTCCACGAGGAAGGCTGGAGTGGGTATGTTCGCTATTGTCACGCGAAGATGTTGCCACGCGAAGGCGCGAAGACGCGAAGAAATCCCATGAGAAAGATCCTTCATATCGACATGGACGCCTTCTACGCCTCGGTCGAACAACGCGACCGGCCGGAGTTGCGCGGGAAGCCGGTCATCGTCGGATGGCCGGGCGAGCGGAGCGTGGTCTGCGCGGCGTCGTACGAAGCGCGCAAGTTCGGCGTACATTCGGCCATGCCTGCCACGCGGGCCATGCGTCTGTGCCCCGAGGGGACGTTCATTCATCCCGACTTTGAAAAGTATCGGGCGGTGTCGAAACATATCCGCGAGATTTTCGGACGGCACACGCCGCTCGTCGAACCGCTCTCGCTCGATGAGGCCTATCTCGATGTCACCGAGGAGTTGACGGGGATTCCGACGGCAACGGAGACCGCGGAGACGATCCGCCGCGAGATTCGCTCCGAGACCCAACTCACCGCCTCGGCGGGCGTGGCTCCGAACAAGTTCCTGGCGAAGATCGCCAGCGACTGGCGCAAGCCGGACGGCTGCTTCGTCATCCGCCCGCACCAGGTGCAGCAGTTTCTGATGCCGTTGCCCGTGCGCAAGATCCCGGGCGTCGGGCCGGCAACGGAGAAGGTGCTGACCGACATGGGCATCGCCACCGTCGGCGATCTTCATATTTTTAGCAACGCTCAGCTCGTGGCACGCTTCGGCAAGTGGGGCACACGTCTCTGGGAGCTGGCCCGCGGCATCGACGAATCGCCGGTCGTGCCATCGCAGAAGCGGAAGTCGTGGTCGAGCGAGAACACCTTCCCCACCGACATCACGATCGAAGAAGTGGCCGCGTACATCACCGCCGAGGCGGAGAAGCTATGGAAGGCGCTGAGCGACAAACAACTGACCGGCCGCACGGTGACCGTCAAGCTGCGCACCGGCGATTTCAAGACCGCCACGCGCCGGCTCACTCCCGAAACGCCTCCATCGAGCGGCGACGATCTCGCCCGCATCGGCACCGAGCTCCTCGCCCGCTTCGACTTCCCTCCGCAAAGCCGCTACCGGTTAGCGGGAATCGGGATGTCGAACTTCGTCGATGAGGAGGATGAGGAGGCAGAGATCAGCGACGAGAGATCAGAGATCGGAGGGTTGTTTCCGGGGTGATTCAGAGATTAGTTGCAGAGATTAGCGATCAGAGGCTAAGACCTGATCTGATCTCTTGCCTCTGATCTGATGACGCTTGGGGGACAGGCTGCTTCGCCTGTCCCCCGGTCCCGCGATAATCCCGTTACTTTTTCTTACTCTTCAGGCCCGAGTCGTCGTGATCCACAGCCATCGCAGCCGCTGAAGCGGTGTCCTTACTGGCGTAGAAGCAGCCTGCGTTGTTGGCGGCGAAGTTGACCATGTTGCCGACGATGGCACCGCCGTTCACGACGCCGGCGTAGATGGCCGAATCGCCGTTGTAGCGCCAGAGGGCGTTACCGTTCGTCTGTGACCATCTTCCACTGTTGCCGCTACCAGTGGAAAACGTCCCATCATTGTTGAACGTGAGCGTGGTGGTGCCGTAAGTGCCGCTGCATCCAAAACTGAAGTGAAGAGTGAATGTTCCTGAGACAGACATAACGCAGCTCCCTTCTCGCGTCGATTAAACTCGACCAAATGTAGGTTCAGGACTTTCATCCGGCAAGGTATCAAATTGGAATGATGCCGGTATTGAGAGGGTGGGAGTGGGGGTCGGAGAGACGAGAGATCGGCGGCTATCGGCGACTAGAGACCAGAGACTAGAGATCAGAGACTAGAGATCAGACACTAGAGATCAGAGACTAGAGATCAGAGATTAGAGATTAGCGACCGGAGATCAGAGAGACCAGAACCTGGACCTGACCTCTGATCTCTTGTCTCCAGTCGCTGATCTCTTGTCCCTGATCTCCGTCCCCTGATCTACAATCCGCGCACTTTTGCTCACGAGGTGCTCATGAATCCCGTTCAACCCATCACAGTCGCGCAATACGGAATCGGTCCGATCGGCGCGGAGATCGCTCGTTTACTTCTGACCAAGCCGTGGGTGCGCATCGTCGCCGCGGTCGACGTCGATCCGAACAAGATCGGCAAAGACCTCGGCGAAGTGATCGGCATCGACCGCGAGGTCGGCGTCAAGGTCACCGCAGAGCTCACCGGAAAGCCCGACGTCGTCTGCCACTCCACCGGCTCGCGCCTTCGCGATGTATCCGGTCAGCTCAAGGACCTTCTCAACCGCGGCTGCCACGTCGTCTCCACGTGCGAGGAGCTCTCTTTCCCGCTCGATCAGGCCATTCGCGAGGAGCTGCAACAGACTGCCCGCGCCCGCAACGTCACGCTTCTCGGCACAGGCGTGAATCCCGGCTTCGTGATGGACAAGCTGCCGCTGACGATCACCTCGGTCTGCCAGCGCGTCGACTCCGTCGAGATCATCCGCATCCAGAACGCTTCGACGCGACGTGAGCCGCTGCAGCGCAAGGTCGGCGCAGGCATGACGCCCGATGAGTTCCGCGCCGCCGTGGCCGCGGGCAAGATCAAGCACATGGGCCTCCGCGAGTCGCTGATGATGGTCGGCAACGGACTCGGCGCCGAGTTCGAATCGGTGAGCGACGAAGTGATCGAGCCGATCATCGCCGAGCGCGAGGTAAAGACGCAGTACCTCACCTGCGCGGCCGGACAGGTGGCCGGCGTTCACCAGACGATCTACGGCAAGGGAAAGATCAACGTGAGCCTGGAGCTGCGGATGTACGTGGGCGCCGAGGATGTGGCCGCGGACAAAGTCATCGTGCACGGCGTGCCCGACGTGGAGATGGTGATCAAAGGCGGCGTCCACGGCGACCGCGCCACGGCGGCGATGGTCGTGAACTCGATTCCCCGCGTCGTGAATGCGCGGCCGGGCGTGCTGACGATGGACGATATTCCGATCAGTTTCCGGTAAAGGCTTTTAACCACAAAGACACAGAGGACACAAAGTCTTTCTCTGTGCTCTTTGTGTCTCTGTGGTGCACGTCTTTAGAGCATTCTCACGACGAATGGTCGTACACGATGCGCCAGCCTTCCGGGCGGCGATGGAAGATCAGCGTAAATCTTCCGTGCGGCGTGTCGGCGGCGCGCGTCAGGTTCCAGGCGCCGGTGACGACGACGTCGTCGTTGCTCATCGGGCGAAGCTGGAGATCGGAGAAGACGAGCTTCCCCATCTTCGCCTTCGAGTCGTACTTCGCTTTGTAGCGGTCGCGCACTTTCGTCCAGCCGCGCGTGACGTCGGTGCCGACGAACATCGTGTCGTCGCTGCGGGCGTAGCCGTCCATGTAGCCATCGATGTCGCCGCGATTCCAGGCGGCTGTTTGTGCGTCGATCACCGCGTGAATGGCGGCCGACGGATCGACGACCGGTGCGGACGAAAAACTACCGCCGTTGGCTGCGTTGACAAGGAGCACGGCGGCGAGGATAGAAACGAGTAAGACGATCTTCTTCATAGTGAATCCTTTCGATGAGGCGCGCTCATGGAGCGTCGCGCGATCAGGTAGCCGAGGGTGAGGACGCCGGAAATGAGCCAGAGGATGGTCCAGGCGGGAGGCGCCGAACGCATCCAGTTCCACATCGCCAGCGTGATCGCCCATAGACCATATACGAAAAGGAACATCCTGCGGTGACTGGAGTCGTCGTCGACGCCTGCGGCGATGCTCGCGCCGAGGATGAGCGTGGGGATGAGGCCGAAGATGATGTTGAGGAGATGGATCATCGGTACCGCACGTCGATCACCTTGCGGACGACATCCTTGGCCACGCCGGGCAGGTTCTGCACGCGCGTCAGCACATCGTTGAACGTGTGCGACTCGCCGCCGTGCTTGAAGCACTCCGCGCAGCGCGGCAGCTCCGTGAAGTCGCGCCGCTCGAAGGCAGCCTGCATCGTGGCGAAGCGCGGCGAATCGAGGATCTCGCCGAGCGATTGGGTCTTCAGATCGCCGAGGACCTGATCGCCGTGCGCGTCGTAGCAGCAGTGCGTGACGCGTCCGTCCGCGAAGATCACGACCCAGGTGAAGAACGCACCCTGTACGCAGCCGTAGAACTTGCCGTGCAGATCGGTCTCTTCGTTGACGTCGAGCGCTTCGCACGTTTTCTCGATGACGCGCGCGTTGCGGTATTTCTTCAGATCGAAGAGCGTGCGGAAATCGTCGACGGTCTCTTCGAGCGTCAGCCGCGAGCGCATCTTCTGAATCTCGATGCGGATGGGATGTCCTTTGGCCTGATCGAGAAACGCATGCGTGAGGACGACGAGCTTGTCGAAGTCTCCCCCGGTGCGCAGTTGCGGATAAACATCCGGTTGGATCGAGTCGACGCAGATGCGAATGCGTTTCAGCGGCGAGGCCAGCAGCTTCGCTCCGATCTCTTCCGTCAGCACCAACCCGTTCGTCGACAAGCTGGCCTCGGGGAAGAGGCGGATGGCGTCATCGATCCGCGCGTAGAGCAGCGGCTCGCCCATCTCGTGCAGCCATTTCAGCTTCAGCCCGGCGCCGTGGATCTCGCGCTCGGCCTTCTCCACCATCGGCCACACCATGTCCTCGTACGGTCGGCGCAACACCGGCAGCGGACACATGCCGCAGCGGAGGTTGCACTTCGAGGTCAGCTCGAGGCCGACTTTGATGCGGCGAGGGTTGAGTTTCATCTCCCGTCCACTAAGGCAGCGAACACGGCGGCGTATTCCGTCCACGAGTACTTGCGCGCTGCCGCGGCCGCGCTTTGCTCCATCGATGTGCGGTCGCGCGTGGTGAAGAATTCGTCGATAGCGCGCGCGAGTGCCGTTGGATCTTCAGGAGGCACGAGCATTCCATTTGATCCGTCGATGACCTCGGGCAACCCGCCGACCGTCGTAGCGATGACCGGCCGCGCGAAGTGGAACGCGGTCAACGCCACGCCGCTCTGCGCTTCGATGCGGTACGGCGCAAGGACGACGTCCGCGGCAGCGAAGAAGGTGGCGATCTCGGAGTCCGGGATGAAGCGGAAGTCGAAGAGGACACCGCCACGCCGATCGGTTTCACGTAGGTCGGACTCACGTAGGTCGTCTTTACGTAGGTCGGACTCTCCAGTCCGACTGCTCGCGTCGTCGGACTGAGAGTCCGACCTACGTTGCGTTTGGGCGAGGCCTAACTCTGCCGCCAATCGCACGTACTCATCCGCGCGCTCCCACCACGCTTCGCCGGCGACGATGAGCGTCGCATCGACATCCAGCTCGCGCCACGCGCGCAAGGCGATGTCGAGTCCCTTAAACGGACGCACGTGGCCGAAGAAGAGCACGACGTTCGAGGCGTTGTCGATCTTGAGCGTTGCGCGCGCTTCCGCACGTGAAGGGATCGCGCCACCCAACTCATGAACCGGCAGGAACGTCTTCACCACGAGCCGCCCGCCCGAGCGTTTCCACGCTTCGTCCGCTTCGGTCCGGGCGTGGACAACGAGCGCGTCCGCGCGGCGCAGCACCCGATTCGTCAACCACCGCTTCCACGCCGCCGGCTCCTTGTCGCCGACGTTGTGGCATTGCAGGATCACCGTCGTTCGCCGCCGCAGCATCGCGATCATCACCAGATACGCGGGAGCGAAGAGCCATACCCACCAGACGAAGATCACGACGTCGTGCCGGCGCAACCGCCATCCCGCGCGCAGCCAAGTAAACGGGTTCATGACATCGACGATAAAGGCTGCCTCGGCGCTCGGCAGCGTCGGATCGACATCATCGCCGCCAGGATAGAAACGCTTCGGGAACTGGCGCGAGAAGGAGAGGACGTGGACGTCGTCGCCTTTGCGCAACTCCTCGGCCAGCCGCGTCGTGCAATAGGCGATGCCCGCGCGAAATGGGAACACGGGGCCGACGATGGCGACGTTCACCGGCTCATGGTAACGGCTGATCACGCGAAGACGGAAGTTGCCTATGAGGTCTTTCTTCGCGTCTTCGCGCCTTCGCGTGCGCGGCTTCGTGAGTCCTAAGCCGCGCTCAGGAAGTTCACTACCGTCGACGCAAAGTACGCGCCCCACGTGCGCACGTCGAATACCAGCGACGACGACATGAAGCAGGAGTGGGTGCAGTGGCACTCTTTGGCCTTGATCGAAGCGCGCTGCGCATCGGCCTCGGGCGAGAACCAGAGCTTGCCGAAGTCGTAGCCGGTGTCTTTGACGTTGCCGACCGCGTCGCGCAGCTCGCACATACGCACTTCGCCGCGCGCGTCGAGCACGCCGGAGATCCGGCCGGCGTGGCACGGCTTCACCTGCGTCTCCTGCTCCAGGATCTCCAGTTCCAGCCGCCGCGTGTAGATCTTCACGAACTTGAGGAAGCTGTCGTAGTGGTCGTACGTGTTCCAGTACGCTTCGAGCTTCGGAAGCAACTGGCGATACTTCTCGGTCGAGATCGGCTGGATGTTCTTGTCGGGCTGATCGCCGCGCAGCATCTCGAACGAGTGGAACGAGATCGCCGGAAAGTCGCGGCGGACAGCAGCAAACAACTCATCGAGATCGTCCGCGTTGTAGCTGCACAGGCACGTGTGCACGTTCACCGTCAGGTTGCCGTACTTCTCGCGGAGCGGGACCAGAGCGGCGTAGGTCTTCTTCGCGCGCTCGTAGTTGCCCGGAACGCCGCGGATCCAGTCGTGCTTCTCGCCGACGTGATCGATGGAGATGTTGACGACGATCTGCGTGGCGGGGCACCGCTGCAACGCCGCCTCGGTCGATCGCGCCGTGAGCTCGCTGGCGATCGCGCCGGTAGGGATCGTGATCTGCTTCACGTGATTCTGTGACGAGAGCATGGCGCAGACATCGGGAAGATCGCGGCGAAGGAACGGCTCGCCGCCGCTCATCACGACGAAGAGCAGATCGCCGAGGGAGGAGAAAGTCTTTTCCAGCTCCTCGAACGACAGCTCGTGCTCCTTGTTCTTCCGGAGCTGCTCCCAGTTGAAGCACGTGCGGCAGAACGAATTGCAGTCGTAGGTCAGCCCGAGGATCATGTAGACGGGCTTCATGCCCCGCTTGTCCACGAGGTAACGCAGGTACTGCAGCTTGTCGGTGAACTTCATGCTCTCACGCGGTCAACCACTGCGCGGCGCCGCGTAATCCTTCACTTCGGCTTCGCAATCCAGCCGCTGTTATCGAAGAAGAGTGTGACTCTGCGTCCATTCGCGGTATCGAGATCGAGCTGGTCTGCCGTTCTGCCGCCGCACGCTGTCTGCGAGCGCGCAGACTTGGTGGCGCCGGGATAGTTCTCCGCGATCCATGCGTCTTCCTTCGCGATGCCGTCAGCCTCTGTCGTCACGGCGAGAGGAATGGCCGTGCGGCATGACAAGCCGCGCGCCGGAATCGGCACCGCGCCGGGAGACATGATCGGGCGCGTCGCCGCCGGTGCTACCTCGGGCTGCACGACAGGAGCAGGCACAGGCGCTGTCGCGGTTGCGGCCGGAGTCGCCGGCTTCGAAGCACAGGCTGCGATGAGGAGAAGCGTTGCTGGCAGAGCTCGATAGAAATTGCGCATGATGCAAATCGTAACGCAGCACTCCTCAAGACGCTCACGCGAAGACGCGAAGACGCGAAGAAAACCAGAGCAGTCAGTGCATCAACACCCCAACCGGCGCCCTGGTCGGGCCTGGATACGGCACCGCATCCCCCTTGATCGCGCTCCACAGAATGCGATTCAACGTGTCGTCGTCCGCGGCGTCCTCGCGGGAGAAATCGAGCATCGCGGACTTCTTCGCTGCTTCGCTTGGAGGGTTCTTCTCGTTGAAGTCGATCGCCGGTTTGATCGCGTCATACGGTGTCAGATCGGGCTGCTCGGCATAGATCGCGTGCAGCGGCCGGCCGAAGTGGTCGAACTGGGAGAGGGAATCGAGGCCGAGGATCTCTTCCATCGTGGCGATGACGTCGGTGGTGTTCACGAAGCGGTGTACGACGCCGGCGCGGTTCCAGGCAGAGATCATCAGCATCACCGAGCGGTGCGAGTCGACGTGGTCCGGTCCGGCCTGCGCGTCATCCTCGACGACGAAGATCGCAGTGTCCTTCCAGAATGGTGAATGCGAGATCGCCTCGACGATGCGGCCCAGCGCCAGATCGTTGTCGGCGACGAATGCCCGCGGCGTCGGCTTGTCTGCCGCAGCGCCTCGGGTGTGGTCATTCGGCAGGCGGATGATCTCCAGCGACGGAAGCGAACCGCGCTCCCCATATTGCCGGAACTCCCGGAGCCACGCATCCACGCGCGTCTGATCGGAGATGTCCATGTTGAATCCGGGATAGTCGGGAGCGGTGGCATCCCTCAGCCCGCGGCGAACGCCTGTGTAGCGCGTGACGGAGCTGTCGCGCTCATCGGTGCCCGCTTCGGCGAACTCACCGTAGTTGCGCAGCGAGATCTTCTTGCGGACTGCCAGATCCCAGAGGTAGCCGGTGGCCGGCGCATTGACGTCATCGTCGTCATCGACCGCCCGCTCGCGGTTGGACCCTTCGTAATCGTAAGAACGGCCGCGGGTGCCGTACGCCGAGGGCGTCGTCTTCTCGAGGTAGTCGGTGCCGTACGCCGCCGTCGACCAGTTGTGCCCCTGCGCGCTCACCTCGGCGTTGACTAAGAAGCGGTCGTACAGACCGAAACGCCGCGCCAGCGCGTGATGGTTCGGTGTGACGTCCGCGCCGAAAAAGAGCAGCGACGGATCGCCATCCCCTTCTTTCATGTCGCCGAAGAACTGATCGTACGTGCGGTTCTCTTTGATGATGTAGAGGACGTGTTTGAAGGGCGGATGGCGCGGGGTTTCGCGCGTCGTGTCCCAGTTGTTCGCCCGCGCCACTCGCTTCGCGAAGGTGCCCAGCTTCGCAGCCGAAACGCTCGCCGAGAACGAGAGCAGCGAGCCGTCGAGCTGGCCGAGGGTGTAGTCGTGCGAATCCTTCGGCGTCGCCAGTTGGGGGCGCTTCGGATTGGGCCGTGAACCAGATCCTTTTCCGCTGACGACGAGGAGGTCATCGCCGACTGTAGCCAGCGCCGAGGGATACCACTCCGAGGGAACGCGTCCGAGCAGCTTCTTCGTGGCGAGGTCGAATACCGCCACCGCGTTGTTGTCCGCCTCGGCCACAAAGAGCCGGCCGCCATCGCGCGAGATCGCCAGCGCGTTGGGCGTGCTCCCTTCGCCGGGACCGCCCGGAGGCGAGTCCTTCAACGTGGCGACGACTCTGCGTTCGGTCGTGTCGATGATGCTGATCGAATCCGTGCTCGCCGAGGCAACGTAAAGACGCGAGCCGCGAACTAGCATCGCCGAGGGATGCCGCCCGGCGACGATACGCCCGGTGCCGCGCAAGCTGCCGTCAGCAGCAGCGCGAAAAACATTCACCGTGCTGTCGCCCCACGCGGACACGTAGACATTGCCGCGTGCATCGGCGGCCACCGCGTACGGATAGCGGTCGGTGTGCAACTGCTGGATGACCCTCCGTTGTGCAAGATCGATCACAGCGAGCGAATCGCCGAGGTTTTCCGCGGCGTAGAGAAAACGACCGTCGTGCGAGACCGCGATCCCGGCCGGATACTGAACCCCGTCGTACGCCTTCGCCTTCTCATTGGGCTTCGGTTTCGGCTTCTCGGCCAACTCGATCTTGCCGTCGGCCGTCGCCTCCCGCCCGTTCCAGCGATAGACGAAAATCGAGTCGTCGTTGCCGCCGCTGGCGTAGAGCGTCTTCCCATCCGCAGCGAAGGCCAGACCGATGAACGCAGCCGGCTGCGTCAGCGTCTGCAGGACCGCACCTGACTTCCGATCGACGATCTGAACGCCTTGCTCGCGCCATCCGCAGAGGAGCAGCGCCACGCGATCGCCGCCGGGGGCGACGGCAATCGCCAGCGGAAAATTGCCGACGGCGTGCGACGCGGCGACGGGATCGAGTATCGCTCCCGTCGGCAGCCTCTGCCCCGTCTCGGCAAAGGCAGTACTGACGGTCACAACAAACACAACCAACGATAGGCAACGAATACGCATGCGGGGGATGATATCGGCATGACCACTCCGATGCCCGCACTTTTCATTTCGCACGGGGCGCCGTCGATCGCGATCGAGAGGGACAACTTCACGCGCGCGGTGGACGCCTACGGCGCAACGCTCGAGGGTGCACGCGCCATCGCCATCGTCTCCGCGCACTGGCAGGAGCACGACGTACGCGTGAACGCGGTCGCTCATCCCGGGATGATCTACGACTTCGGCGGCTTCCCCGACGCGCTTTACAAGATCCGCTACGAGGCCCCCGGCGATCCCACTCTCGCCCGCGAGATCGCCTCACTCCTCGGCGGCGCAGAACTCGAAGAACAACGCGGATGGGATCACGGCCTCTGGGTCCCGCTGCGAATCGCACTCCCCGGCGCGAACGTCCCGATCGTCGAGATCGCCCAGCCGTTCCCGACGACGCCCGAACAGTCGATGGGAATCGGCCGCGCGCTGGCCCCACTCCGCGACCGCGGCGTAGCGATCATCGGCAGCGGAGGCATCGTCCACAACCTTCGCAGACTCCAGAGGCCCGACAAGGACGCGCCGGTCGATGATTGGGCGCGCGACTTCGACACCTGGGTCGCGAAGCAGCTCGCGGACCGCGACTTTGCAACGCTGATGCGCTATCGCGATCTTGCACCGCACGCCGCCGAATCCGTCCCCACCCCCGAGCATTTCGAGCCGATCTTCGTCACCGCCGGTGCCACCCGCGATACCGACACCCTCACGACGATCTACGAAGGCTTCCACTACGGCAACCTCTCGATGCGGACGTTCGCATTCGGGTGACGAATCCGCAGATGACGCAGATCGACACAGATGAAACCATCTGCTACATCTGCGTCATCTGCGGATCGTCCTTCCAATACACTCGCCCGATGTGGAAAGCCTTCTCCGCCATCTTCGTCTCCGTCTTCCTCGCCGAGATCGGCGACAAGACCCAACTCGCCACGATGCTCTTCGCCTCGGAAGCCGAGAACAAGAAGTGGATCGTCTTCGCCGCCAGCGCCAGTGCCCTCGTCCTGGCATCGGCGATCGGCGTCCTGGTCGGCGCGCAGCTGGAGCGCTTCGTCAAGCCGTCGACGCTCAAGCTGGTGGCCGGAGCAGGCTTCATCGTCATCGGCATCTGGACGATGATGTCGCGGGGCTGAAACGCAATAAGATCCAGGGAGAGCGGGTTCCGCACGTGGCGTGGTATCTTCCGCACCCTTCGAGCACGGCTCGCAGGTTTTGTTCGTTGAGGTTACGGGCCCGTAGCTCAGTGGTAGAGCAGTTGGCTTTTAACCAATTGGTCGTAGGTTCGATCCCTACCGGGCTCACCAAGGCCGCCCGCCGTATACGTCCCCATCGTCTAGAGGCCCAGGACAGCGCCCTTTCACGGCGCCAACACGGGTTCGAATCCCGTTGGGGACGCCAATCGGCGTTTCGAGATCACTCCGTTTGCTTACTCTTTCGGAGGGCTTCCAGCCGCTGCACATCCGGTAGATCTTTCGCCGGGTCGGCCGTAGCGGTTTTCATTCGAATCAGATCATCGATGCCGGCGAACGATGTTGGGATGCCGAGGAGCTTGCTCTCGACGCGTCCGTTCCAAAGATCTTCCCACTCAACGCCCGGCACGCGACTGTGGACCTCAACTCTAAGCAGTCCACCAAACGAAAGGATGTCGCCGGAGATAAAGTCCTCCGCCGAGTACTCCGGGTCGAATGAACCCCATGCTGCGACAGCACGCCGAGCTCGTTCGGCGTTCGCAATGGTGGGTTCGATCAGAACGTCCAGGTCACGCGTCGTTCGATACGGGATGTGCGCCAGTACCGCAATCCCTCCGATCACGACATAAGCCACGCCTTCTCTGTTGAGTGATTCCAGGAAATCGGCAAAGTCCTTGGTCACGGCTGAATCCTCTCACCGCCCACAATTGAAACGCGCTGTCGAGCAGGCCAACCATCGCTTCGATTCGTTCTTCCTGCGTCGCGGCGAGAGCGTCGGCGACCTCCTCCCGCAGAATGTCTTCTGGTGGCGCATCAAGGCGACGGCGGCGGCTGTTTGTGCGATGGTTCATCAGTGATCCTCCCTCTCTGACGTCGCCTCACGCGCGCTTGCCATGAAGAGATGCTACTTCAGCTTCGCCTGAGAATAGCCTTTCATCAATCGCCCCCGTTGAGGACGCCACTCGCGGCTTCTACCTTCAACTGCCGCCGCGTGTGATCGTGATGGGCGTGAAGATCTCGGCCTGAAGCAGCCATCCCTTCGCGTCGAGCTGCCACTTCGCAGCGTAAACACCGGCGATCTCGATGGGGCCGTCGTTTGCCATGAGGGTTCCGGTCCACCGCCCATGTTCCTGGGCCATGCCCCACTCCTCGTTCAAGTGGATCTCGTCCGTAACCCCTTCGTGCGTCGCGGTCCCATCGCGCTTGAACATCGCGGCCCAGCTTCTGATGCTGTCTTCCTTCCCATTTCGCTGCATGCTGCGCGCGGTCACGACGTGGTACGTGGGAAGAAGGAACGCAGCGATTGCCTCCAAATCGCGCCGCGCGATGGCCTCATTGATCGCAGCACGAGCAGCGCGGATGGCCTGACAGGTCTCATTCATCATCGCGGCGATGATACGACCTCAGAGGACGTTGATGGGTCACCCAGCATGGTTCCAAACTGGATTTCAGAAGCGACGTCACACCTGACTATTTGTTGAGCGAATCGCTAAGCCAGGTTTCGTCCTCGAACGACACGAAAAAAGATCTTCTGAGATCGCAGCGCCGTGTTCTCTGCCCATTTGTCAAGGCGCGGCGAGTCGGTTACTTCCCCTCTCTTAACTCGAACAGCAGCGCAACCGTATAGTCGGCACCGAGCCTGATCGCGATCGCATCGATGGCCGCCCGCGGCATCGACGCTTTTTCGGCCAGGCTGTCGAGCAACTTGGACATCGCGCCGCCGGGCGCAGGCTCGACCGCCGCCCGCCGGTAAATGATCACCAGATCGTTCGCGCCGCGAATCCCCAGGACGCGGGCGAAAACGATGTTTGTCTTCAGGTATGAGACAAGAATCGCCTGATCGATCCAGTCGGTGATTCGATCAAGCGGCAGCATCGTGCGCTCGAACAGTTCTCCCGGCTCCGCGATCGCGAGGTGTTGGACGGTCGAGACGCCGTACTCGCTCAGAAGGTCGGCGTGCACGTCATCGACCCCTTCGATCGCGTTGATCGGTAGCTCGACAGTCTCCGGCTCCGGCTGCCCGAACAGTTTGCGCGCGCGGCGGCGCAGCGCATCGAAGGCCCATTTGTGAAAGAGACCGGTGAGGAAGAGGACTGTAGCGAGATTGAAGCTCTTCGGGTCGATTGCCATCACAGAGAGGCCGATCGAGCCAAAGACCCACCCCATGACCACCGCGGACGCGCTTCCGATCGCGCTCGACATCAGGAAGCGCGAGGAAAGCGCGCTCGCGTAGAGGCGCGACACCATGAAGTAGAGGATCGAAGTGTATGCGCCGAGGCCGGCGTAGACGATTCCGGCGCGCGGAGTACCGATCCAATTCGTGTACGCGGCGACGATCGCGACGAAGAGGAAGACCGCGGTGAGGAGGAGCGTCGCAGCGTTGGCGCTGGTCGGGCCATGCGTTGCCGACGGGATCCGCGTGGCCCCTTGCTGCGCTCGCTTTACGGGGCGCGTGCACAACCATTTGTAGTAGAGCGAAACGTCGAGGAGGTTCTGATCGCGCCGTTCGCGGACGGTGACGAGGTGATAGACGACGGCGACCACCCCGGGGACGAACGCGAGGAAAAGGAAGATCTCGGATGCGCCAAGGGTGATGTGATAGGTCCAGAACTTCCAGTCCTTAACCTTCCAATCGATCGCGTAGAGAATCGGAAAAACGAGCAACAACGACGACAGGGCGTACGCCAGTATCTCTCTAGGCTTCACAGCTCGGTCTCCAACGATTACTGGACGGACGGAACCCAGCGTTTCCTAACGAACCGAGGCTCGACCGCTGAGTAGCTCGACATTCATGCCATAACCTGCGATCGCAGTCGGTTCGTGCGGCGGCTCGAAAGGGCTGCGGCATGTTGAGGTAGGGAAAACGCGCTTTCGGTCACTCCTAGAGTAGATGAGACGCTTGCTGATCCTCCCGATGATCGCGTTGTGTGCATGTTTCGGATTCACGATTCGGAAAGGTCCGGACAGACCCACCACCCTGACCGTGCAAGCGGTGGGTTTCGATCTCGTCACTTTCACGATCCGGGCTCTCACCAAGGTGCGCAACAGCATCCCGGTGCGGCGCGCCCATCTGCATCCGATTCCGTGCGGAACCGAGACTTGCTACGCCCTCGACGAAGTGAGGGACGCGATCGCGAAGATCCGTAGCGATGCGAAGGACGCGTTCCCCAAGGAGGCGCTCGCGTCTCAAATCACGATGGACGAGGAGCTGGAGCGGGCTACGAATCACCTTGCTGTCCTTCGACGAACGCCGGCGATTCAGCTCGTTCGCAATGCGCCCGGCAACTCCGGACATCTGGTGCGGGCGCAGGAGGTCGACGCCGCGCGAAGACCGATCGATACCTACCTTGCGCACGGGAACAATCTCAACCCGACACTCCACATCGTCAGCGAGCCTGAGGGTGCAGAGTTTCGAATGCTGATCGGAACCAACGAGAAGACGGCTCAGACCACTACCACGACGAACTATCTCAAATCGGTCTGGCGCGGACGCTACACCGGAACGGCGAGCAAGAGAGGCTATCGACCAGCTGCCGGCTTTGAAATCAATCTATTTGACAACGACGATACGACTGTCCGGTGCAGACTCGTGCTGAATTCCGCTCCGGACAACGACGTGTCGATCTGCCGCCTTGTCAAGGACTGAGGGATGGCGCGTTTCAAGGTCCCTCCACTTCCACCCGTCGCCCGAAAGTTTCTTCAATATCTCCTCGCTTTCGTGATCAGCGTCGGTGCCGGCACCGCACCGCTCTGGGGCGGCGGCAAGATTCCGGGTTACCAATCCATCCTCGACGTCTTTCCGCAGGATCTGCAGGACGTCATTCCGTGGGCCTCGATTCTCATGAGCATTACCGCGGTCGGCGTGCAGTTCGCGAGCCGCGAGCTGCTGGGCACCCGTTGGATCAAGGGTATCTTCTGGACGACGTTCTTCATCCTGATCGTGCTCGTACCTGCGTCCTACTCGGTTTACAAGGCCTTCGTCGTCCGCATCAACGTTCCGGGCGCCGGTGCCAAGGTCGCGTATCTCGTCGGCTCCACGCCCCTGCCGGGCTGCGCGTGCGCGAAGCGCGGTCTGGAAATCCGCGAGTGCATCGGGAAAGAGATCAGCGTGAATCCCGATGATGTCACTGCCTGTTTCCCGCGTGACCAGATCAGCACGCGAGCTTCCATCCTGTCCGGGCTGTACATGCTGTTGATGTTTGCGCTTGCGGTGCTGATCGGGCTCCTCGTGCTTCAGGTGATGACGCCGCAGGAGTCCGGTTTGCAGCAGTCGGAGTGATCGTTCGTTTCGTGGCGGATACCGGCCCGGAGCTCGAGGACGGCCCAAACGAGTATGTGTGTAGAGCAGCAGCTTCACTCGGCAAAAAAGGCTGCTGACGTTCGCGCTCTGTAACAGATCGCGTGACGCGCTCGCACCGTTCCGTCATAGAATCCGATCCGCGGTTTGTGGCCGCGGGTCGGACACTGCTCGACTAGTAACTACGGGTCGTGTGAGGAGCCGGGGAAGTGGATTGCCAAATCATACCCTCCTCCGGCCCCTCGGTTACTTCTGTTGCGACGTTGAATCAGACGGCTGGGGCGTTGCCGGCGGCGTGGTTGCCGGCGGCTTTGCTGGCGCCGTCTTCTTCTTGCTCGCGTACGGCCGCTGCAATGTGCGCTTCCTCCCTCGACATGGGGTTTCACGACGCTCCCCAGGTCGGTGGTCACGTAGCTCTTGGCCACACGATAGATGCCGCGCGCAAGCCTTACTGCTTTGAGCTTCTTGCGGGTATTGGCATCCTCCGGGCGCGAGGTCAGCGTCCGTATCTCGTCGACGATGCCTCCGGTGGCCAGATCCCCGAGGCGATGGCGTCGCGTAATACCAGCGTGTCGACTCCAGCCTGAGCATCTTCGTGGACTTACTGGCGCGTCATCACACCAGGGAGGCGCAGAGATCACAGAGTGAGCGACAACCTCGGTGCGCTCTGCTCTCTAAATTGAGTTTGGTTTCCCCGGCAGAGTCCGCCGGCTACCTCCGGAATGCAGCAATTCGGGCGCTGGCCTGCTACTCTACGGCGTTCGTCACCGTTCCCCACTCCAATAAAGGTAGATCCAGCGTTATGCGCGTTCATTACCGGCTTGCCAGTTTGCTCGTCGTCTTCTCGATTTGCACGTCCTCGCTGTTTGCGGGGACGATCCTCAGACCCAGGGGAACCTCCGTTTCCGGAGAAGTCCTGGTCAAGATTCAGTCGAGCGCTTCGAGCAACGACGTCGCGGCCATCCAGCACCTCGCGGGCGTCGATCAGAGCGACAAGATCGCCACCCTGAAATCGGGGACGATCTGGCGCCTCCGTTCCGCGGGACAGAGCGCAGACGCGCTCACCGCTGCTCTGCAGATGAATCCAAAGATCGTCTACGTCGAACCGAACTTTCTCCTGCAGGCGGACGACACGCCCAACGACCCGTCGTACTCGCAACTTTGGGGGCTCAAGAACACGGGACAGAACGTCGGGGGCTCACAGGGAATCGCTGGCGCAGACATCAGCGCCGAGGCGGCATGGGGTGTGACGAAAGGATCGGCCACGATCGTCGTCGGGGTCGTCGACACGGGAATCGACTACACCCACCCCGATCTCGCGGTGAACATCTGGAGCAACCCCGGCGGCAAGGGCAACGTTCTTTGCGCCGCGGGAACGCACGGTTTCAACGCGATCACAAGGACGTGTGATCCGAGGGATGACCACTACCACGGCACGCACGTATCGGGAACGATCGGCGCCGTCGGCAACAATTCGCTGGGAGTCACCGGCGTCAATTGGACCACGTCGATCATGGGGCTGAAGTTCCTTGACTCCGGCGGCAGCGGAAACACGGCCGATGCCATCGCGGCGATCGACTTCGCCATTCAGGCCAAGATCGATGGCGTCAATGTACGGATACTTTCCAACAGCTGGGGCGGCGGCGGTTTTTCCAAAGCGCTCCTCGACGAGATCAACAAAGCCAACGAGAACGACATCCTCTTCGTGGCCGCCGCAGGGAACGATTCCGCCAACAACGACACCTCTCCTCACTATCCTGCGAACTTCAACACCCCGAACATGATCTCGGTTGCCGCGACCGATAATCGCGACGCACTGGCGTACTTCTCCGACTACGGTGCAAACAGTGTCCACCTCGGCGCGCCGGGGGTGAACGTGTTGTCCTGCTATCCGGGAAGTGGCTACACAACCCTCAGCGGTACGTCCATGGCCACCCCACACGTTGCCGGTGTCGCTGCGCTTGTACTGGCCAAGACACCCGGCCTTACGACAGCGCAGGTCAAGAGCGCAATCCTCGACAATACCGATCCAATCTCCAGTCTCACCGGGAAAACGATCACCGGCGGCCGTCTGAATGCGGCAAAGGCAGTCGGCGCGCCGCTCGGCCAGGACTTCACGCTATTGGTCAGCCCGGCCACACGAAGTGTCGTACAAGGAGGGTCGACGACGTACACCGTCACGATCACGCCGTCAAACGGATTCGCGGGGTCAGTTGATCTTACGCTCACCGGCCTGCCGCCTGGGGCATCAGGTACGTTCAGCCCAACCCCGGCTACGACAACTTCGACATTGTCAGTGATCACCACCAATGCAACGTCACTCACTTCGTACCCACTCACAATCACAGGCACGAGCGGCGCACTCACGCACACGACATCCGCGACTCTGACGGTTGTTGCGAAGCCCTTCATCACGGCATGCCCGTCGTTTTCGTCCACCGGCAGCGCTTATGTCGGCTACGTGCCGGCCGCGCTCGCCACCGGAGACTTCAATCGCGACGGCAGGGCAGATCTCGCCGTAACTTCGACGAGCTCCAACGTGGTTCTGGTAATGCTCGGAACAGGCAACGGTGGTTTTCAGTCTTCCGTCAGCTACAGCGCGGGGAATGCTCCTGTCGCGGTTGCGGTGGGAGATTTCAACGGCGACGGCAAGGCCGACCTCGCCGTAGCGAATGCCATTTCCAACAACGTCTCCATTCTGCTGGGAATTGGCGACGGCACGTTTCAACCCGCCGTCAACTACAATGCGGCGTCGAACCCCTTCGCGTTGGTGGTCGGCGACTTCAATGGCGACGGGAAAGCCGACCTCGCTGTTGCAAACAATGGAACAAACAATGTCTCAATCCTGATAGGTCAAGGCGATGGCACGTTCCAGGCCGCGGTCGCCTACGCCGCTGGCTCCGGGCCTTTCGCGTTGAGTGCCGGAGACTTCAATGGCGACGGCAAAACCGATCTCGCCGTCGCTGACTACAATTCCAACAAAGTGTCGATCCTGCTGGGCAACGGGGATGGCACCCTTCAGGCCGCGGTCGCGTATGGCACCGGGAACGGCCCCTCGAGCATCGCGGTAGCGGACTTCAATGGCGATGGAAAACCTGATCTCGCCGTTTCCAACGACGTTTCCAACAACGTCTCAGTCCTGACGGGAAATGGTGACGGAACGTTCGCCGCGGCCGTCAACTATGCGGTCTCCACCGGCCCGCATTTCGTGGCCATCATCGACGTTAACGGCGACGGCAAGCCTGACCTCGCGGTCGCAAACAGCGCGTCCAGCAACGTGTCCATTTTGACAGGGAAAGGTGACGGGACGTTCCTGACGGCGGTCAACTACAGCGCCACCTCCGGCGCGAACCAGGTTGTCGTCGCCGACTTCAACGGCGACGGGAAACCTGACCTTGTACTGCCGGAGAGCGACTACTACTACGTCGTAATTCTTCTGAACAACGGCGTCTGCTCGTTGAACTGCGACACAATCGCCGCTGCCCTCAACTACGCCGCCGGCACCACTCCTCAGTCGGTTGCAGCCGGAGACTTCAACGGCGACGGCAAGCCCGACCTCGCGGTCGTCAACAACGGCTCGAACAATGTGTCCATCGAATTGGGCGTTGGCGACGGAACGTTCGTGCCGTCGGGCACCGCCGCCACCGGTAGCGCACCCACTTCGGCCGATGCCGGCGACTTCAATGGCGACGGGAAACTCGACCTCGCCGTCGCTAACAGCGGTTCCAATGACGTGTCGATTCTCCTCGGGAATGGAAACGGTACATTCCAGCCGGCCGTTAGCTTCAGCGCCGGCAGCAATCCGCATTCTGTAGCCGTCGGCGATTTCGATCGCGACGGGAAAGCCGATCTCGCCGTGGCGAACAGCGGATCGAACAATATCTCGATCCTTCGCGGCACCGGCACGGGTACATTCCTGGCGGCGGTCAACTACGGCGCCGGTACCAGCCCTGAGTCGGTCGCCATAGGAGATTTCAATCGCGACGGCAAGGCCGACCTCGCTGTGGCCAACTCCGGCTCCAATAATGTCTCCATCCTTCTCGGGAACGGTGATGCCACCTTCCAGACAGCCACGGGCGTCAGTGCCGGTACGAGTCCCTTCTCGGTCTTCACGGACGACTTCAACCACGATGGGAAGCCAGATCTGGCCGTTGCGAACAGCGGATCCAACAATGTGTCTATCCT